>ENA-UPTA01000956-UPTA01000956.1-activated-sludge-metagenome-genome-assembly--contig:-NODE-956-length-32914-cov-69.810554_pt1 | contig 32914 bp, 38 predicted proteins | sample MGYA00238184_ERZ773361 | MGnify/ENA primary metagenome ERZ773361 (study PRJEB29100, sample SAMN05720205) | activated sludge metagenome | isolation source: anaerobic digester from wastewater... | reverse complement strand
ACGGCTTCATGAACGGTGGATTGAGTTCGACCTTTCAGGTCGTCTCAATCCATAAACATTATCATTGCTGACGGTAGTTTCTATCTCCCGATGATATATTCACTCCAAGTGAATCCCTGATATCCTAACGAAGCCGATGCTTTCATCTAATACTTTAAGGTGTATTGACTATGATCTGATCTAACGGTCGCTGAACAGCGATCGCATCCGTCATCCCCATTCGCGGATACAAGAACGTCTTCCTAAATCAGTTTTCAACGACCTCTCAGCAGATCTTCAGTTTTTTGATATATTCTAACCTGAACAGTTATCGCAGAAATCAATGGAATAGAAAGATCAGATCCCACCAGCGATTATGCAACACCTTCAACATGCTGTTTTGTTACTTCAAAAGCTTTTTTACCTTCAGCAGAAAGGTATGACTCATATATTGCGAGAATAATCTTTGTCAGGTGCGTAGTGATTTCTCTTCGACCATAGGTCTTCTCAATCAGATAGTTATGGATAACCTGAAGAGTCATCCCAACCACTACTGTACCTACCAACATAGGGGGAATACCTTCGATGTATCCTTTTTTTATCCATCTTGAGATATCCTCGCCAACATCAAAGGCAAATCCTTGGAAGTATTTCCAAACATTTTTATCTAGGTCAAGATCAACCCCGAAGCTTCCCCTCAAGACTATGAGGAGTTGTTGTGGGTTATTATCAACATAATCAAAGACCATATTATAAGTTTCCTGAAGGGTTTTTACCCATTCATCATAGATTAAGACATCCACTGGCTCCCGAATGAGCCTGATTGCAACACGGAGGTTTTCGAGGCTTTCCATGGTAATTTGATCAAAGAGATCTTGTTTATCTTTGAAATGATTATAAATAGTTCCGGCGGACATGCCGACAGCCTTAACGATATCCATCACTTGTGTATTGTGGTATCCGTTCTTACTGAAAAGCTCACAGGCAGCTCCGATGATCTTTTCTCTAGTTTTTTCTTTTCTCGTGTCAGTTTTTTCCGACATGTTTTCCCGCTGACCCTCATGAATGAGATCACTACATGGGGTAATGCATTCAGTCATAATCCGGCCCGCGGATAAAGTTCAACAGTGGAAGCCCCATCATACATCCTCTGAAAGATCGACATCGGCTGTCCCTGCCGTTGTATGCCTTCCTTTCCTGCCGAAGATCTGTTCGATGAGTACGTAGAATAGCGGTGAGAAGATAACCACCAGGACCGTGGCGGTCACCATCCCGCCCAGCACGCTGGTGCCTATGGCAATCTGGGCGCCTGCGCCTGCGCCGGTGGTCAGCGCCAGCGGGAGAACACCGAAGCCGAAGGCCAGGGAGGTCATGATGATGGGCCGGAACCTCAGCTTGGCCCCCTGGATGGTGGCTTCGATGAGCCCCATACCCTTCTCCAGGCCGCCCTTGGCGAACTGGACGATGAGGATGGCGTTCTTGGTGGCCAGGCCGAGCGTGGTGAGCAGACCGATCTGGAAGTACACGTCATTGGCGAGGTCACGCAGGCTCGTAGCGATGATGCCGCCGATAACCCCCAGCGGCAGCACCAGCAGGACGGAGATGGGAATGGTCCAGCTCTCGTAGAGGGCAGCCAGGCACAGGAAGATGACGAAAACTGAGAACGCGTACAGCAGGGGCGCCTGGGAGCTGGACATCCGTTCCTGGTAGGACAGCCCGGTCCAGTCGTATCCAACACCCTTGGGCAGCTTCTCCACCGCCTCTTCCATGGCCTGCATGCCTTCGCCCGAGCTCCTTCCTAGAGCAGGCTCGCCCCAGAGGTTCATGGAGGGGAACCCGTTGAAGCGTTCGAGCCGGGGCGACCCGTAGGTCCAGCGGCCCGAGGCGAAAGAGGAAAAGGGCACCATGGTGCCCGATGCATTGCGGATGTAGAGGTTCTCCAGATCCCTGGGCTGCATGCGGAAAGGTGCGTCCGCCTGGATGTACACCCGCTTGACATCTCCGCCCTTGACGAAGTCGTTGACATAGGAACTGCCGAATGAAGCCGAGATAGTCCGGTGAATAGCAGTGATCGGCAGGCCCAGGGCGCCCGCCTTGTCCCAGTCCACGTCCACCCGGTATTCAGGGACATCCTCCATGCCGTTTGGCCTTAGAGATGCCACCCTCGGATCCTGAGCCGTCACTCCAAGAAGCTGGTTGCGGGCGTCCATGAGGGCCGCATGGCCGAGACCCCCCCGGTCCAGGAGCTGAAAGTCGAACCCCTTGGCAACACCGAGCTCAACGACGGCCGGCGGCGGGAACACGAACACCATGGCGCTCCTGATGCCCGAAAGTGCTTTCGTGGCCCGTTCCGCAATGGACTTGGCCTTCAGCTCAGGCCGGTCGCGGAGTTTCCAGTCCCTGAGCTTGATGAAGACCATGCCGTTGTTCTGCGCCCTGCCGGAGAAGCCCATGCCTGAGACGACCGTGCAGGATTCTACCGCGTCCTTCTCGTTCTCCTTGAAATAGTGCTCGATCTTCTTCGCGATCCCCAGGGTCTGCTCCATGGTGGCGCCTTTGGGCATGATCACCTGGGAGAGCAGGATGCCCTGGTCCTCATCCGGGAGGTAGGCAGTGGGCATGCGGAGGTACAGGAATCCCATCGCGACCACGATCACCACGAAAACAACCAGGTAGCGCCCCTTCCGGGAGAGGGAATGGCCGACCATCTTCATGTACCGGTCCCTCAGGCCGAAGAACATACGGTCGAACCAGAGGAAAAAGGGCCGCACGAAGAAGGCCGCATTCTCCGCAGGCTCGTGGCCTGCCTTCACCGGCTTTAGGAGCCCTGCACAGAGCACGGGCGTCAAAATCAAGGCCACCACCACCGAGAGCAGCATGGAGGCGATGATGGTCACGGAGAACTGACGGTAGATGACGCCGGTGGACCCTGGGAAGAACGCCATGGGCCCGAACACGGCCGAGAGCACGAGCCCGATGCCGATGAGCGCGCTGGTGATCTGATCCATGGACTTTGCCGTGGCCTCCTTGGGCGGGAGGCCCTCCTCGCTCATGATCCGCTCCACGTTCTCCACCACAACGATGGCGTCGTCCACCAAGAGGCCTATGGCCAGGACCATGGCGAACATGGTGAGCATGTTGATGGAAAAACCGAACATCCCCAGCATGGCGAAGGTACCCAGGAGGACCACGGGAACGGCGATGGTGGGGATGAGGGTGGCCCGCATGTTTCCCAGGAAAAGCAGCATGACCAGGAAGACCAGTATGATGGCCTCGATGAGGGTCTTCACCACCTCATCGATGGCGACCCTGATGAAGGGCGTGGTGTCATAGGGATAGACTACCTTGAGCCCTTTCGGGAAAAACCTGCTCAACTCCTCCATCTTTGCCTTGACCGCATCGGCCGTGTCCAGAGCATTGGCCCCTGCAGCCTGACGGATGGCCAGGGCGGATGCAGGCATACCGTTGTAGTCAGCCTCGATGTCATAGGCCTCGGTCCCCAGCTCGGTCCGGCCGATGTCGCGCACCCGTACGACCGATCCGTCCGGGTTGGTGCGGATGGGGACAGCAGCGAACTCGTCGGGGGTCTTGAGCATGTTCTGGACAACTATGGACGCGTTCAGGAGCTGGCCCTGAACCGCGGGTGCACCGCCGAGTTGGCCGGCCGAGACCTCCACGTTGTAGGACTTCAGCGCTGTTATGACGTCGTCAATGGTCAGTTGGTAGTCGGTAAGCCTGCCCGGGTCCACCCAGATGCGCATGGCATACCCGCTGCCGAAAATACCAACCTCGCCCACGCCCGGCACCCGCGCCAGGATCTTTTCAATGTTGGCCTTCGCATAGTCTTGAAGGTCGTTCCTGTCCATGCTGCCGTCTTCCGAGATGAAGCCCACGAGCATCAGGTAGTTCCGGGTGGACTTGCTCACCGTGACCCCGCGGGTCCTGACCACCTCTGGCAGGCTCGACATGGCGAGCTGAAGCTTGTTCTGCACCTGCGACCATGCCATGTCCGGGTCGGTCCCGGCCTCGAAGGTGAGCTCGAGACGGGATGCGCCAGCTGAATCGCTGGTGGCGGACATGTACAGGAGGTTGTCAAAGCCGGTCATCTTTGACTCGATGATCTGGGTCACGCTATTCTCTACGGTCTCGGCCGATGCACCGGGGTAGAAGGCATCAATGGAGATGGACGGCGGGGCGATGGGCGGGTACTGGGAAATGGGCAGGTTGTAGATGGCGAGCAGGCCTGCAGCCATGATGATGATGGCGATGACCCATGCGAAGACCGGTCGTTCCAGGAAGAATCTCGACAGCATACGGCGCCTCCGTCATTTTGCCGGCGCGGCAGGTTTGTCTGAATGATCTGCCGCAGCGCCGGATGAGACGGTTTCCTCAGCCGGGACCGCCTTTGCCGGTGACCCGGGCCGCACCTTCTGCATGCCCTCGACAACGACCTCATCGCCCGGGGCAAGGCCAGAGGTCACCAGCCACTGGTTGCCCACGGCCCGGTCGATGAAGATCTGCCTTTCCAGGACCTTGCCCTGAGTCTCCACGAGGAGCACGAGCGGGTTGCCCTTGGGGTCCCGCGACACGGCATGCTGGGGGATGAGGATGGCCTTCTTGTTGATCCCCTCCTGCACCACCCCCCGGACGAACATGCCGGGCAGAAGGAGGCCGTCCGGATTAGGGAATACGGCCCGGATGATGACACTACCGGTAGCCTGGTCCACCGTAACACCCTGGAACTCCAGGGTGCCTTCCCGTGGATATGCAGTCCCGTCTTCCAGGTTGAGCCGAACCTTATTGTGGCCTGCTTCGTCCCGATCAAGGGTGCCGCTCTGGAGCTGGCGCTTCAGCCGCAGCAGCTCGGCCGTTGACTGGGGAACATCCACATAGATGGGATCGAGCTGTACAATGGTGGTAAGAGGTGTGGGTTGATTGGCTGTCACCAGGGCGCCTTCCGTCACGCCAGACCTGCCTGTGCGACCGGTAATGGGTGCAGTGACGCGGGTATGCTCCAGGTTGATGCGGGCGGATTCCACAGCAGCCTTCCAGTATTTCACATCGGCCTCTGCCTGTCTGAAGGCAGAATCCGCATCGTCATAGCTCTGCTGGCTCACTGCCCCGGAGGCCAGCAGTTCGCGATACCGCTCGGCCCGTAGCCGTATGGCCGGAAGGTTGGCCTCGGCCCTGGCAAGGGAGGCGACGGCACTGTCATAGGCGGCCTTGAAAGGCGCCGGGTCGATCTGATACAGGACTGCCCCCGCCTTAACGTCGGAACCTTCGTCGAACACGCGTTTCTGAATGATGCCGCTGACCTGCGGCCTGACCTCCGCAATCCGGTATGCAGCCGTCCTGCCCGGCAGCTCGGTGGTGAGCACCACCTCCTGTTCCTTCACCGTGATCGTTCCGACTTCAGGAGGAGGGGGAGCCTGCTGGGGCTTCTGCCGGCTGCATGCGTCGAAAAGGAATGCGCTCATAAAAATAAACAGGAAAAATAAAGTCATTGTTCGATCAGATTTCATACGGGACTGCATCACCATTCCTCCCATGATTTCAATTGCTCGAACTGGTGTGGGCCGAAAGAAATCGCGGAATCACTCCTCCAGCAAGCCCTTGAACAGTATGCTCAGGATGACGTCGGGGTCTCCCGGGTTCGGATACCGTTCCGGATCTTCAACCCACTGGAAAAAAAATGCCGTGGAGATCCCTTCCAGGGCAATTGCCAGGGATCTGGGATCGGCTATTCTCCTGAAATGCTTTTTCCTGATCCCCTTCTCAAAGACCCCCTCGATGACCTTGATGACTATGTTGCGCCGTCTGTTTATCTCGGAATCGAGACCTGCCATCCGATTGAAGCTCTCTCCATGGGATTCGGAGAAGTAGAGCCGGATTATGGGGAGGTGGGCAAGGAAGAGCTCATTCTTGGTTTTAATATAGCTCCTGAGTTTTTCCCCCTCATCTTCAGGCCCCTCGATGGCACTAAGGAGCGTCTCATTGAATTCTTCGGACAACTGCAGCATAAGGGCCTTGTAGAGATCCTCCTTGTTCCTGAAGAACTTGTAGAGCGTACCGATGGCGAACTCCGCCTTTTCCGCGATCTCGTGCATAGTGACATTGTGGTATCCCTTCTCGGTGAACAGGATCAGGGCAACCTCCAGCATCTCCTGCCGCTGCCTTTCCTTCTCCCGCTCCCGTCGTGGATGCTTCATCTTTTCCACTACTTGAGCTCTCAACATGACGTAACCTTCTCCAAAATTAATTCTATGTCGATTTATAGAATATCATGTCATGATGATCAAGATGTTTTTGAAAGAACGGGGAATGAACAGCAAAGACATCATTCATCGACAGCACCGCTGTCTTTCTCACCTAGCGAGTTGAGGACATACCACTTTTTTACCTGAAAGAATGTCATGATCCGACGGAAGATACCCCATCTTGAGACAGCGCTCGAGGAAAGCTTTACCAAAAATCATGCTTTCCTGATCCAGGTCTCCCTCTCTGTCATAGGCCTTTTGTACAGGCAGATAACAGAGCTTGATAAGCACATTACATCCATGGTGGTACCCCTGCGTAAAGAGGTTGATATATGCAGCATCCTAGGTGTCAGCGAAACCTCTGCCCGTATAATCATCTCGGAGATCGGCATCGACATGAACCGTTTCGTTACTTATACCCGCCTTGTTGCCTGGGCATGCATGTGTCCCGGCAACAAGGAAAATGCCAGTAAATGAAAGAAGGGATAGACACACAAGGGCAACAGATAACTCAGAAGAGTACTTGTCGAAGGCGCCTGAGCAGCAGGCAAGACGGACTCTTTCCTCGGCCACACTCTCCGGAGACTCTAGGCACGTATTGGGGCAAGGAAGGCTGCTGTGGCTGTCAGCCACAAAATCCTGGTGATCATCTTCCATTTGTTGAATGAGGGCACTCTCTACGACGAGGGAGAATATAATCACCCTTCACCCAGAGAGGAGGAAAAACAGAAAAAGCGGGCTCTCGAAACCTTACAGCGCCTCGGTTATAACATCACTATCTCGCTCGCTGCTTGAAATCTGCGCACCCCCTTCAATCCCCTCTAATGCCGGGGTTACAGTACTCGTGCGCTCTCCTCTCATATTTATGTTTCATAGGAATCAACGATCTGAGAGAAATGAAGAATGTAGACAAAATCACTGTTTCCTCAATGGGGGAATATAACTTAAGAACCTAACCTTTATTGATAGACATTTTATTGCTCCATGGCTCTCATCAATTCTCTAGTTCTGCCAACCCGGTGCTCTAATAAAATATCCCAAACGTCGGTCAGCTATCTGTGTGTTTTGTATCTCTTGGGCTTGTTCATAAAGCCACAATATGGATGCCACATCTGATGCATCATAAAAATATGTCGAATTAATATCATGCTTCTGGGTATGTATGGATATACTGATGAGCCAATTGCAAAACGCACAGTTTGCGATAATATTTGAAAATGTGTATAAGTTATTGAAAAGATGAAGAGAATGCTTTATTCTTTTTGTGCTGAGCAAAAAGAAAGGAGAAGCAATGAGCACTCTCTTCGACATCTGGCATACCACACAAACGAGACTATTTCCATGGTTGGAAGAGAGAATGGATCCATTGAGCGAGAAGGAGCAGCAGTTTGTGATGGTTGTCTCACTTATGGATCTGCCGAAGCATATGCGCGAGTACCGGTGGATCGGCATAGGCAGGAGGCGGGAGGACCGTTCAGCGATCGCGAAGGCGTTTGTAGCCAAGGCGGTATACAATTTCGAGACGACGAAAGTGCTCATAGAATATCTGAGGGGCAGCAAGAACCTGAGGCGGTTATGCGGATGGGAGACGAGAGGGGATATACCATCGGAGTCGACCTTTTCCCGTGCGTTTGCCGAATATGCACAGGGGTGCCTGCCGCAGAAGATCCACGAGGCCATGGTGAAGGCACACTGCGGTGAGAGAATAGCCGGTCACGTGAGCCGGGATGCCACGGCCATTGAGGCGAGGGAGAAGGCAGCGAAAAAACAGCCTGCTGATCCAGCGCCGTTGACGAAGAGGAAGCGTGGCCGTCCGAGGCGGGGAGAAGAAGCTGCTCCCCGGCCACCGAAGAAGCTGGATCTTCAACTTGGCCGGAGCCTTGAGGAGAACTTGAAGGATCTGCCGTATCATTGTGATGTGGGGACCAAGAAGGACAGCAAGGGATACAAGATGACCTGGCGGGGATACAAGCTGCATATCGACTGTATCGATGGGGACATACCGGTGAGCGCATTGTTGACCTCTGCATCATTGCATGATTCCCAGGCTGCGATACCGCTTGCCCAGATGACATCGAAGCGGGTGACGAGCCTGTATGATCTGATGGATTCGGCCTATGATGCGCCGCAGATCAGGGAGTTCTGCGAGAAGCTTTCTCACGTGCCGGTCATCGATCCCAATCCGAGGCGCGGTGAGAAGGTCCCTCTGGAGCCGGCAAAGAAGATCAGATTCGCACAGAGGAGCTCCGTTGAGCGGGTGAACTCGTATCTGAAGGACAATCATGGAGGAAGTCATATCCGTGTAAAGGGTGCGCCCAAGGTTATGGCGCATCTGATGTTCGGTCTCATTGTCATAACGGCGAATCAGTTGTTCGGGTTGCTCTGTTGATGATTGAAAGCATACAGAACGGGTTGTTCTTGCTGTCGATAACAGGACGGCAGATGGATAACTCTGCATGGAAGCAGCTGTAAACGCTGTGATGTGCTTACTCTGACCGACAAGGTATGTATTCCCTGCTCTTGAATGAGGTTGCCAATGAGATTATAGTTACGGTACATCACCGGATAAAACGTTTTGCAATTGGCTCAGGTTGTTCTTATTTTTGAACAAAATGGTGAAGACGTATGAGTGAGAGTGGCCTTTAATGGTGTGGTCACATGGGATGCATGGAATCCCCCCTTGGGGGGCACATAATATGAACTCATAAGGAAAGGACTTAACAAGATATTCATGAATATAACAAAGGAAGAATTGATCGTTACTCCCAGAGAGTTCTATTTCCTGTGCCTGGCCACCAAGGATGCCATCCTCATCGTCCAGTTCGCCAAGAGCGGCATGGAATGGGGCATGGGACTCATCGAAGCCACCATCGAGGGCGCGAAGCTGCGCTTCCGCCCGATTCTCATGACCTCGCTGGCATTCGGCTTTGGTGTTCTCCCGCTGGCGCTGACCACCGGCGCCGTGGCAGGTTCCCAGAACGCCATCAGCACTGGCGTGTTGGGGGGGATGGTGACCGCCACTATACTTGTAGTCATTTTCGTGCCGCTCTTCTATGTGATCATCGAGAAGATCTTCGGAAGAAAAGAGGAAAATGAACCGACCGGAATAAACGAGATCGATTTACCTGAGGATGCGTGATGGTACTATCATTGTCCGACTCCATCCAAGGACCAAGGACAGGGGTATGACTTAATGCATTATACCATTGGATTGGATAAAGAACATGGTCTCGTTAGGTTGACATTCCTTGGCACGGTCACCCTAAGTCTGGTTGATGCGTCCCTGGAAGGGACGTGCTCTTTACTCATTATAAATGGATTAAAGAAGTGTCTCGTCGATATATCCAGGAGTGAACTATCACTTTCCCATTCAGATCTTTATTTCATAACAACCATGATCAGGCCAAGATGTCGCCTGGATGTAAAAACAGCTGTTCTGGCCCGTTCGGATCAGATGAGACTTATGAGTGATCTCGATCTGTTTGCATTCAATCGCTGTTTTGACCTTAAGGTTTATCTGGGGGAGGAGAAGGCTCTCGATTGGCTTGGGATGAACTCAATGCATGCATATGAGCGGAGGAAGAGGGATGGTTAAGGACAATACAGTGTATACCAATATTACTAATCTTGATGAAACATCTTTACGGGAGGGGAAACCGGATATGAATGTGAGTATAGAGAAGTATCAATACTGGCAAGAATATCTGACCGCTGCACATATAGACATAAAATCATCTCTGAGGATGGTTGATGCCATGCTGGATATCGTTCAATATCCAGAGAACATCCTCTCAAGCCCTGAAATGTGCGGGGATCTTCAGAATCTGGCAGAACGCCTCAAGTCCTTCATCACTACCCGGATGGTCGCTCTGGATGATCTTATCACTATCCTGAGAACACATGGCATATGTGTTGTTCCACCTGAGGAATGAAGGGATGACACCTACGTATGGCAACACATGCTGGAGAGGAAGATGAAACCACATCAGGGCAACTCGCCCCTCCATATTCTCGGGCGTTATGCCTTGTACACGGTCCTTATCATCGCTGTGTTCTTGCCCCTGCCAGTCGTTGTAACTGCCAGTGGAATAGGTGCATACGGCGAAGGTGGATTCATCGAATGGTGCCCGTTCATCCTCTTGGCAACATCCTTGTCCATCTTTCTAATCGGGTTCTATCTTCAACCGGAGGAGCGTGGAGCCTTTGCCTTACTTGCCGTTCTTGTATGCCTCGCCCTTGTGCGGAAAAATGATGCCTGTCTGGATAGTATGATCTCCATCGGGGGATGGAAGACCCTGGCGGCCTTGGTTGCTACAGTGGGGTTTCTGGTGGTTTTCCATGAACGGTCCTCTATCAGGCAGGGTACGGTCACAATTATATCCGGGCACTCGTTCCCCCTCCTATGGTGCGGGTTCGTGGCCGTTGTGCCCTTCTCACAGATCATGGGGAGAGCGAAGTTAATCAAGGCACTTCTCGGGATCGAGTATCTTCGCAATTATAAGACACTGGTCCACGAGAGCACCGAGCTGCTCGGATATCTTCTGATAGTTATAGGTGCCATAGAGATGTTCAGGGAAACCAGTCATGGGAAGTATCTTGGAGGTCTTGTCCAAAGTGTCTCAGCTGAGGCCACACATGGTGAACGGATAGGATATCGATGAACAAGGAAGAGAAGAGAAACACCATCCTCAAGGCAGCATCCGAAGCCTCCGCTCAGGCTGGCATGCACAAGACCAACCTGAACGATATAGCAAGACGGGCCGGGATGGCTAAGACCTCGCTGTACTATTATTTCAAGGACAAGGAGGATCTCATCAACGCTGTTTTTCAATATGAACAGGATCAATTCCTGGATATGGTTGAGAATACAGTGGAGTGCCAGGATTCTGTAGAGGCGAAGATGGTTTCCTTGATGGAGATTTATTTCATTTTCATCACCCGAAAGTCCCGGTGGATATCCATGGAGCTCATGGCTGAAAACAGACCACCAAGCAGCATGATCCCTTGGGGCAGGGATAATTTCCTTATGTTCATCAAGGATTTCATCAGGCACATTCTGCACGAGGGAGTCAGAAAAGGAGAACTAAAACCCATTGAAGACTTTGACCTGATGGCCTGGGTCATCCTCTCGTCCATGGTAGGCAGCGAATATCTCTTTGTCTTTCACAAACGGCATGATTGGGTCATGGAGGTGATGAGAAGTATGGTGAGGACCCTTTTTACAGGTATGAATAACAGATCGACATGAGACAAGGTTCTGTAAGGGGGTATGTGAACATGAAAGACGAGTTTATGTTTTTCCTTTATCATTCCATTCTGCCCTATGCAGGGTTTATGTTTGTCAGGATACTTTCTTCGACGTACAGGCTTAGGATCGTTGATCCGCATAACGAAAGTACCTGCATCGAGAAAGATGGCAGTATCATTTATGCATCCTGGCACCAGAGGTTCTTTCCTGGAATAACTTTTTTTGCTTCACGCCGACCCATTGCGATTCTCATCAGCCAGAGCCGCGACGGTGAATTCATCTCCCACATCGTCAACATCCTCGGATGGCATGCAGTGAGGGGTTCATCATCAAAAGGGGGTAGCCAGGGTCTGCAGCAACTTAAGAAACTCTCAAAGAGAGGGTACAGGATTGGTCACATCGTGGATGGACCCCAAGGGCCTTTCGGAGTGGTCAAACCTGGCCTGCTCAGGATTGCTCAAGTTTCCGGCTTGGCCATTGTGCCGACGATTACTTCTTCGGACAGGCACTGGACGTTCGGGAGCTGGGACAGATTTTTGGTACCCAAGCCATTCTCCCGGGTAATAATCAGGTTCGGTGAGCCGTTCTACATCCCGCCGGACCTTGATGAAGACGAATTCGAGAAGAGAAGGCTACACATCGGGCAGAAGATGAAAGAGCTCTACGAAGATACCGACCTCTTCTGGACCGACAGGGTGAGAGGTGAGCGCATATTCCAGTAATAAGTACAGAAACAATTCATGGGAATACTCTCAAATGAAAGAGGAGAAAAGGATCAAACCTAACATCATCATCAGGAGAAGGGTAGTTCCTCCACCTGAGGGAGAGACTACCCAATCTTTAACCCAAGACGAAGGGTCGATTGAAACTGATTCGAGGAAAGAAGGGGAAGAGGAAACATTTATGACAAGGAGAACTGATTATCATGAAGATGCAGGAAATTCGTAAAATCGCAGAAACCTGGGGTATAGATGTAAGGGCAGTCCGTTCCAGAAGGGATATTATCCGGGATATTCAAATTAGAGAAGGATATTCCCCATGCTTTGGGACCAGGGAAGCCTGCGATAACGACTGTATGTGGAAGGATGATTGCCTCGGAAAAAAATAAAGACTTATCTTATACTATTGGCATATAGCATGAAACATCTGAAACTTGCGGCCATTCTCTGGTTCATCTTGCTGCCGGTTGTCAGTTCGGCGGCGAATGACGGATATGATTACCCGATGCTGGGGCCTTATGAGGCCACTATCCTCGGGACACCTAACAATCTCAAGTACCCCCCACCTGAGCGGATATTGGCGAGACGTATCGTTCTGGACATCATCCCGGATGGCAAGAAGCCGGATATCTTTTTTTATAATGATGGGTTGCGTTGCACATTGGCATATCAGGACAAGCAAGCTCCGCTTGTTTTCCTTATTGCTGGAACCGGAGCCAATGACCAGTCCCAGAAGGTATTGTCAATTATGAAGGCCCTCTATAGTGCAGGCTTCCATGTCATTACACTGCCATCTCCCACACACCCAAACTTTGTCATCTCAGCTTCCCGAACTCATGTGCCCGGCGACCTGACCGAAGATGCTGCAGACCTCTATGTGGCCATGGAGCATGCCTGGAACAAGGTGAAGGGGGACGTTGAAGTGTCAGGATTCTATCTCGGCGGATACAGTCTCGGCGGGACCCATGCCGCTTTTGTGGCTAAACTGGATGAAGAAAGGAAGATATTCAATTTCCGCAAGGTCCTCATGGTCAATCCGGCGGTTAATCTTTACAATTCAGTGACCAAAGTAGATGGATTACTCGAAAAGATCCCTGGCGGGCAGAGGAAGATAGGAGCCTATTTCAATGCAATGTTCGCCAAGTTTGCAGAGTTTTACCGCAAGGGAGATTTCATCGAAATCAATGACGAGTTTCTCTATACCTTATATAAATCAAAACTTTTCTCCGATGACGAAAATTGCGGACTTATTGGGCTCTCCTTCCGGACTAGTCTCGCTGGAATGGTCTTCGCTTCGGATGTCATGACCAACGGTGGCTACGTCGTACCGAAGAACAGAGAACTGACTGCTACAGATCCGCTTGAAAACTATCTCTTTGTCTACATGCACTTAAGCTTCATGGACTACTTCGATGAGTACTTCTATCCGTACAAGCACAGGAAGTATCCAGATCTCACAAGAAATGCACTTATTGATTCCTTAAGCCTGAAAAGCATCGAGGAATACCTGAAGTCTTCATCCAAAATCGGTGCGATAACCAACGATGACGATTTCATTCTAGCCTCGGGAGAGATTGATTACCTCCGTCAACTGCTCGAAGAGAGGCTCACGGTCTATCCCCGGGGGGGTCATCTCGGCAACCTTGAGTATCGGGACAACATGATCAACCTTATCGGGTTCTTCAAATGAAGATGCGTTTCCTCACATTGCCAATAAGCATACTCCGGGCCTGTTCGGTTATCGCAGCCTTGTACGTGGCGCTGTCAACCGCAGGATGTGCCGCGACAGCTATTGGCAAACTGTCACCAGAGATACCAGCAATGCACTCAGTGAGCGACTTCAGTGATGATGAGAGGATTGCAAGAATTGCAGATCCTTGGGAGAGGTTTAACAGGAGCATATACAACTTCAATTACCGATTCGACAGATACATATATCTCCCTGTGGTGAGTGGTTATGAGTTTATCACCCCCACATTTGTCCAGAAAGGGGTATCAAATGTGTTCAGCAACATCGGGGAGGTCCGTACTCTCTATAATAGTTTCTTCCAGTTGAAGGGAAAGAAATTCATGATAACGTTCGGTCGTCTTCTGACAAACTCCACCATCGGAATCGGAGGGTTGCTCGATCCGGCAACTCCTCTGGGTTTAAAGAAACAAGGCGCGGACTTTGGCCAGAGCATGGGGGGCTGGGGGGTTGATTCGGGTCCATACTTGGTCGTGCCTGTACTCGGGCCCAATACTCTGCGCAGCACAGGAGGATTTGCAGTTGATGCCAGTATACGTTTCATAGCCATCAGTGCTGCAGACCCATTCGGACATAGTGATAATGGAGACGTTATTCTGGGAGGGATCTCGGCTTTGGAGGGTATCGACCTAAGGCACAGGGAGGAATTTCGCTACTATGAGAGCGGCTATCCCTTTGAATATGATCTTGTCCGTTTTCTTACCTACGAGAGAGGTGAGCTCATGCTCACCAAATGATGCAGAATCCCCATGAGGATGAGGAGATAGCCGGAAAGAGATATCGGCCTGTGACCATGGTCGGATTATGAGAACCAATACGCAAGGGGGAAAGTTGTTGTTCAAGTCATGTACTTGTCCACATGGATTTTCATATCTCCATGATTCGATATTTCAGGACCTCATGACTCCTCTATTTGTCTCTGGGCGCCCTTCATCACGGTGCCGGCAGCCAGGGTTCTTATCCCATCCTGGCTGCCATCTTTTTGATGTAAGAAGGCATTGTTCTGGAAACAAGATGAATCGTAAACGTGAGGAGCACTAATATCATGAAAAGATATCATAAGGGCATCATAATTATCGGAGTTTTGATCATCATCCTCATGCTCTTGTTCCCTCCTTTTCACGTGGTATACCAGCCGGGAATCGAAATAGACAAGGGTTACGCATTCATCCTCAATCCGCCTATATTCTGGGGCCAAATCAAGAGCACGGTGAATATCAGTCGGCTCATGATACAGGTGACAGGATCTGTGCTGCTCTGTGTGGCTGTGTACATCATGGCACGTGCATATACAAAATGAAGGGTGGTTCATGCAACCAAATGGAAACACTTGAAGTGCCATGATGTTCCTTGTTGTGGACCATGTCGACAGATTCATGTCGAGACATTCATTTCCGAGGAGATCATCATTTCTGAAGATCGCACCTCTGTTTCTCCTGGCAATAGTGATAGCGTCAAACGCTACATGCTCGGATGAGGAAAGCGTTCTCAAGGAGAGTACGTTCACTTTCTACCAGGAGAACGACCTCTACACAGGTACCGACCGCGACTACACCAACGGTATCAAAATGACCTGGATTTCTCCCGATCTGAGCGAATATCGGGATGATCCTCGTCTGTCTTTCTGGGGCCATTCACTGATCGATGCCCTCCCGTTCAATGACGCTCCGGGATTTCTCCGCACAATCTCCCTGTCCATGGGGCAGAACATCTATACTCCCGACCAAATATACGAGGAAGATCACAAGGATGGTGACAGGCCGTACGCGGGCGTAACATACTGTGCATTGGGCTTCCACAGCAGAGACGCCTTGATCATGGATACCTGGGAATTCGACATCGGCATCGTGGGTCCGCACTCCTATGCCGAGAAGATGCAGAAGGCGGTGCACCGGTGGACGAATTCGGATTATCCGAATGGCTGGGAGAACCAGATCAAGGATGAGCCTTTTCTGAACCTCTATTATGAACGCAAGTGGAGAATATTCCCGGGCAGTGCAGGCAAGGGTTTCGGGTACGATGTCATACCTCATATGGGATGCGCTGTGGGAAACGCATTCACCGCCATGAATGGAGGCGGCCAGGTCCGCTTTGGATGGAACCTGCCCAATGACTTCGGGACACTCCTTATACGACCCGGGTCGGACACCAATGCACCCATTGATGAGCAGGATCCCCGATACAACAGGAAGATCCCGAGATTCGGCATTCATGCCTTCACCGCCCTGGATGGTTATGCATGCCTCTTGGACATCACCTTGGATGGGAATAATTTCCGGTCCGGCGACCGGGTGGACAGATATCCCTTTTTTGCGCACATCGCAGGTGGCCTTGGAGTAGTATCCGGCCGGTTCAAGGCCACATATGCCTATGTCTACAGGACCAAGGAATATACCACCCAGAAGGATCGGCAGAAATACGGGGCTGTCACCATCTCATATACATTCAGAAACTGATCAAGAAAATTACAGACGCTTGTTAAAGCATCTAGAGCTTAGTTAACAATATGATCTTATTGTCGACTCTTTTCGATCGCCTGATAAGTATTGGGCACCCTTGACCTTAATATTGCCCAAAGGTGTTCTGTGGAACAAAGGACAGTTTCTCGTGCCACAGACCTCTATGGGGCATCGCTTCTCTTAATCTGTATAGTTCCAGACATCCCTTGTATATATTCACTCCCCGATACGGCATATCCCAGTTCATACAAGCCCGAAGCGGAGCCGAAATCTTTGAAAAACATGACCACATCCCCCCAAGGGGCATAGTAGGCAAGGGTTCCGGCCTTGGCATTTGCTTTCGGGGTACCGTCGGTGCTCAGTTTCTTTGGCGGATAGAATATTTTTTCGTTATGACTGTAGTTCTTCACCTTGATGTTTAATGGAAGCTGAGTAAACAGGTCTCTGGCTGCCGGACTGTTGTTTAGTTGAAACACGGTGGTTTTGCCGTTGGCCGTAACGTGTATCACCGGGGCCGTCCGGTCCTTGGTTGCCTTTGTTTCTTTCTTTTCAATGGTTGCTTTGCCTGACATTTTTTCGATCTCCTCGATTCCTGTTAGGTTGATACCCAAACGGTGCATGTTGTCGCCTGCATAAAAGTCCTTGTAGAGCATGAATACATCTCCCCAAGGCTCATAGTAACTTAGTTCACCCTTTTTCCCGTCATGATACGCTTCGCGCGAAGTCACGCTCAGCTTTTTGGGTGGATAGAACATCCACTGGGCATCAAGAAAATTAGTCAAATCCAGCTTCAGCGGCAGCTGATCGTAGAATTCTTTTGCGGCAACTGTGTCATACAGCCGGAAGGTTGCCATGTGCCCCATAGATGTTATTTTGACTTCACTATCCGATAAGGTCAGCCCATGCTTTTCATCGGTGGTAGAAGCTTTTCCTTCTTTATTTAAACAAGCAACGAGCGTAAAAATTATGAATCCAGCAACGAAAACAGATAAAATGCGGTTCACAATATTCTTCCTTTCAAAAATCATTGATAGATATCTTCCTCCCACCAGCATGAAAACCGTGAAGGAGTGTCTTCCAGCACAACTGGCTCACCTATTCTGGGAGTAAGAAGCCGGTATGATTTGTCCTTGCTGACCTCTGCCAGGCGTTTGAAGGGTTCATCCCAAGGATGATTGGCAATGGCGAAACGGCCCACATGGGCAGGCATCAGAGTCCAAGCGCCAAGATCTTGGGCTGCCTGGACAGCCTCGCCCGGTGTCATGTGGATATAGGCCCAGCGAGTATCGTACTGCCCGCAGTCCAGAAGTACAAGGTCAAACCCGTGGAATGCCTCTCCGATCTTGGAAAAATGCGGCCCATAGCCACTGTCTCCGCTATAGAAGATTTTCCGATCAGGCGTTTCAAGGGCAAAGCTTGCCCAAAGGGTCTTGTTCTTTGCCAGCAGCCGACTCGAGTAATGCCGGGCCGGCAACACATGGACAGTGATATCCTTTTCCAGTGCTATCCTGTCATACCAATCCCCTTCGTGGATCTTATCCTTAGAGTAGTCCCAGTACTCGAAATAGGTGCCAACCCCCAGAGGGCAAATCACCTGCTTCACCTTTGATCTGAGCGCCGTAATCGTGGAATAGTCCAGATGGTCCCAGTGGTCGTGAGAGATCAGCAGGTAGTCGATCTCCGGCATGTCTTGAGCCATGTATATGCTTGTGCCGTCAAAGGCCTTGTTCATAAAAGAAAAGGGAGCGGCGTGATCGCTGAATATCGGATCGATTAGAATCCGTTTAGAACCAAGCTGGATAAACCAGGAGGAATGGCCCAGCCAGACCACTGTATCCTTCTGCAGGTCCAACGCCTTCAGGTCTGTCTTGATAGCCGCTATCGGCGTATCCGGAACCAGCCGTTCAACTTTGTCAAAATAATTGCTTAAGATTACTGAAAACGTTCCAACGTCTTTTGAGAACAGCGGCGTGTGAATCGGGTATTGGAATTCTCCATCCCTGTAATTAGGTGATCCTTTAATAAGGTCAAGCCGATCCCCCTGCGGCAGTTTGCCGAACCTGGACTTACTGTAAACGGCACAGGCAGCCAGCAAAAGACAAAGAGATGCCACCCCAAGGCAATATAATACTGTATACAATCGTTTCTCCATACCCTACCTGCCCAAGGTAATGGTTCTTTTTGTGAAGTTTTTTCTGAATTCAGGAAAATTTCTTTATAGTGAGAAGGTTATTTCCTTTTATCCAGCACCTCGTTCAGAATCTTTTGGGCACTTTCGGCCTGGTCTTTGCCGACCGTGTCTTTGAGCACGGAAATAAAATCTTTCATCTGGGCTTGAGTCAGGCCGGTATTCATTGCAGCCCCAAGATGGAAACCAAGCTGCCCTTCGGTGCCCGTCATATTGGCAAGGGCGGCAATGGTGGTCAACTCCCTGTCCTGGTAGCTGATAACATCACGTGCAAAGAGATCTGCAAACAGATGTTCTTTCAGGAAGGTATCCATGGCGGGTGAGAAAAGCTGCCATTTGGCTGGCGGCGGAACTGTGTCCAGCCCAGATAGTTTTGCCCTAACCTTTGCCCCATATGCATCCTTGTCCATGTCAGACGGAAAAGGACTCGCCTCTTTGCCCAAAGCATCCTCGATGCCTTTGGCTTTCCGTTCGTCCACAATCTCCATAAAGGCGGACATAGCGTTGAGGCTGCGGGGGAACCCTGTATAGGCATACAGGTGTACCAGGATTTCCTTGATTTCATTGACGGTCAGACCGGCATCCAGCCCATGATTCAAGACAGGCTTGAGGCGTTCGATATCGCCATCGGCGGTAAACGCCGCTATAGGGATGATGCATTGCTGCCTTTGGTCCAATGTTTGATGTTTTTCCATAGTATTCACCTCCTCACTAATTGCCAGAACGGGTGTCGACAGTGAAAATATGATCAGAAATGAGAAGATTGTTTCTTTCATGATTCACTTCCTATTCTCCTGAATATTGCCCATCACAGACCTTTTCCAGCCACTTGACGGATGATCCATCAAGCATTTCCTGGATGGCGATATGTGTCATGGCTGTGCCGGGTGATACGCCGTGCCAGTGATCGATGTCTTGTGGGCACCAGATGGTTTCTCCAGCCTCGAATTTAAGGATTTTTCCATCTCGCGTTCCGGTTAGGGCAACAACAGTATTCTCGGAACTGGCATACGCGGCGGTTGCGAAAAAAGCTGCTATCATCATAAGGATGATAAGTTTTTTCACTGTCTTCTTTCCTTTCTTATTTCGGATTTATTTTTGCTGATAGACCGGGAACACGCGGGCCTCTCCGTAGTCCTTGATTCGTTTCATGCTTTTTAACAAATCCATGTCCTCGTCAGAGATAACAAAATCCACGTCCGCGTTGTCTTTCATGTGGTCCGGGTTAGCGGTCTTGGGTAAGGGAAGAAGACCCAGCTGCAACGTATAACGAATCGATAATCGCGGTACGGAAACGCCATATTTTATCGCCATTTCTGCCAATTCCTTGTTTTTCAGCAGTTCTCCGTGTCCCACCGGAGAATAGGCCTCCACCAGCATACCCTTTTCCTGAACATATTGAATCAGTTCCTGCGGTGTGTTGCTGATATGCGCCAGAATCTGATTCACCATCGGCTTGACAGCGCAAGATGCAAGGATGTTGTCAAGGTCCGCTTTTTCGAAGTTGGAAAGGCCGATAGCACGAAGTTTCCCGGCCTTATACGCTTCCTCAAGAGCTCTCCACGCTTCATGGTTTCCCTCAAAGAAACGTTCTTCTTCACCGAATTTTGCCCATGGTTGTGGGCTGTGAATAATCATCAAGTCTGCATAATCAAGCCCCATCCTCTGAAGAGATTCATCAATCGATGAGACCGCTGCTTCATACGACTTTACTTCCGCAGCGAGTTTTGTGGTCACGAACATATCCGCTCTGTTCACACCACACGCTCTAACTCCCTCGCCAACGCCTTTTTCATTCTCGTACGCCTGCGCGGTATCAATATGACGATAACCGATTTTCACTGCGTTCTTCACTGCCTGCCCGACGTTTTCATCACTTATAAACCAAGTTCCAAGACCCAGTTTGGGGATCTTAACCCCATTAGATAAGGTATATCTTTCTTCTAAAATCATGATTGTCTCCCCTTATTTCAGTTTATTGTAATCGTTAATATCCACCGGTTCATGCCATTCCGTGGATGCATTTTCCCCGGGAACTTCTACGGCAATGTGAACGAACCAGCTGTCTTTCGCCGCCCCATGCCAATGCTTGATTCCGGCGGGGATATACTGAACGTCACCGGCGTGAAGTTCCCTGGCTTCTTTGCCTTCCTCCTGGTACCAGCCACGTCCACCGGTGATCAAAAGGATCTGTCCGCCATTCTTTTCTGCCTTGTGCGTGTGCCAGTTATTAATGCAACCCGGTTCAAAAGTAACATTGGCGGTGACGACACCTTCAAGCGTCAGCATATTGAGGTAACTGGTTCCTGAGAAATACTTCCTGTACGGATTGATTTCTCCTTTTTCAAAAATGACACTGTCTTCTAATTTGGTTTCCATTTGATACCTCCTCTATTTTAAATTGCCGCTGAAAAATGCCGTCAACTTGTCAAACGGGATCATGTCGGTTCTGTCGTACAGGTCGATATGTCTCGCGCCCGGCACAATGTAGAGTTCTTTGGGCTCGGCAGCCATCTTATAGGCATCTTCAGCGAAATATCTTGAGTGAGCATTCTCACCAATGATGAATAAAATGGGTCGTGGCGAAATGGTATTAATGTAGTTCATCAAAGGATAATTCATAAAAGCCATGTCGCTTGTTTTCGTAAATGGGCCGTGTGATCTTGGATGGTGGCCCCTCGCCATGGCATAATATTCCCAGAACTCACTTGAAATAGGATCTAGGCCTTCAGGAATTGAATCAGCTGGTTCATTAGGGAATCCCGGAGGTAACAATGGACTGCCTTTTTCAAAATCCTTCCAACGCTGCTCACCCAGTTGGTCGAGGATCTGGTTGCGCTGTTCGTCGGTCATACTATCTTTCCAACCATAGCGAATGACACGGCTCATATCATACATACTTGCCGTGGCAACGGCTTTGATACGATGGTCAACCTGTGCTGTTTTAAGGGCAAATCCCCCACTGCCGCAGAGGCCAATAGCACCTATTTTATTTCTATCCACAAACGGGCGTGTTCCCAGAAAGTCTACTCCTGCACTGAAATCTTCAACGAATATATCTGGCGAAGAAACGTGTCTTGGCTCGCCACTGCTTTCTCCGTTAAAGGATTCGTCAAAGGCAATGGTAACAAATCCACGCTCTGCCATTGTTTGGGCATAGATCCCTGCACCCTGCTCTTTAACACCGCCATAAGGCGTACCGACAATAATGGCTGCATGTTTTTGAGATCTATCCATGTTTTTAGGTAGGTACATATCTGCTGCAATGGTAATTCCGTATCTGTTGTGGTATGACACTTTTTCGTGAATCACCTTGTCACTTTTGGGAAAGGTTTTGTCCCATGTCTGAGTGTCAGCTGCGATGGCAACACCCGTCATGAGAAAAAGCACGCACAGGACCATAGCTATGAGTTTGTGATGGCCATGTTTGAAATTGAGTTTCTTCTTCATTTCTAACTCCTTTCAACAAGCAGGGTGTTCTGCTTTGTCCAGTTTGCTCATTGTGTTGAGAAGGATAATAAAGCTTAGCAAACTGACTTGAAATACCTGATCCTCTCAATATATTGCCTATTCCTGCTTACATCTTCATTTTTGGTTGCCTTATTGTTAACTATATTGTTTAAAACTGACATACGGAATAAGGAGGAATTCTCCATGTCACAGATGGCTAGACTGTTAAAAAGCATTCCGTTAGCCGATGGCGGGGCTTCTGAATCGCGGCTCAAAGGGGTGCGTTTTTTTAAAGAAACACAGCATATACCCCGGAGACCAATGGTATATGATCCTGGTATTTGCATCGTTGTCCAAGGTCACAAGATTGGCTACTTGGGTGGCCAGAAGTTTCAATATGATGCCAGTAATTACCTGGTGACCTCGGTAACCATGCCGTTTGAATGTGAGACCTTTGCAAGCTTGGAGGAACCTTTACTTGGTCTTTACATAGATATTGATATAGGCCAGTTGAATGACCTGATCGGACGTTTGGGGCTTCAGGCAGAGATTGGCAGTATCAGTGAAAAGGGCTTGCCTCGGGGGATCGGTCCGGCAGTCATGGATGAAGACATGGCGGATGCGACGACGCGGCTGATCAAGTGCCTGCAGTCAGAGGCAGAATCTCAAATTCTAGGCCCCGGTTTGGTACGTGAGATTCTGTATCGTGCTCTGTTCGGCACTCAGGCGCAGGTACTCTATTCGCTCGCCATGCACAGTGGTGCTTTTTCCCAGGTGGCTCGGGCATTGAAGCTCATGCAAAATGATTATGCAGAAAAATTCGATGTGGAGCGGTTAGCCAGTATGGCCCGCATGAGTCCATCTGCTTTTCATAGGGCTTTCAAGGAGATTACTTCGGATTCTCCCATGCAGTATCTGAAAAAAGTCAGGCTGACCAAGGCAAGGGATTTAATCGTACAGGAGAATATCAAAGCCTACATCGCTGCTGACCAGGTGGGATATGAAAGCCCCTCCCAGTTCAGTCGTGAGTTCAAACGCTATTTCGGGCAAAGCCCTGCAGAGATGATGAGAGAGCAGCGCGTCGCATGAAGTGAGGCAGCTAATAACATACGCGTATTCAAATGTGTTTATTATGCTCAATCACTACTGTCCCAACGTAAACGGGTCAGTGACCGGAAACAAGTCATAAAGAAGGTCTCCGGGTAGAAATGGTTAGAATCGATCTGAAAATATTTTCTGGAGGAGGCCATACCTCTGCATCCCTTAATCGAGTTCTTAGAAACCGAAGATTATGCTCCATACTATATGGTCAGCCCAGAGTATAGATCCCTTCGATAAATGTATGCCTCCAAAATCAACTAGGCAACCATTGATAACGCAAAAGACTTTTCGGTTTGATTAGCCAGCTAAAACTGATGATTATGCACCATACTATATGGTCAGGCCAGAGTGTAGACTTCTTCGATTACTCTATGGTCATAAATTTCTGATCTTGACCATAGATTCTGAGGATAAATCTATGCCTTGGTAACCCAATTTGCCAACACTTTGCCAACAGGTTTTTTGGGGCATAACTTATTGATATTACATTGACACACTCTTCATAAAAGTGGGTTCGACTCCCACTCCCTCCGCCACTGAATCACTGCCCCGGGCATGACGAACTAGTCCCCGATTCCTGCCGGCTCGAATACCATGGCCCCGCGGTCCGCCTGGAAGTAAATGGTGAGGCGGCCGTCCCTGAGCAGGCACGAGGATGCCTCCTTCAGGGCGGCTGTATACTGGTCATGGAGGGACTGCTCCGGGCAGATCATGCGGGTGTAGGCAAACTTCCTCATGACAAGGGCATTCCCGGCCATCAGGTACGCACCCATGCCGCGGTTGCAGTCAGCGAGCACGGTCACCGTGCCGTCGGCCGAGAGGACCAGGGCATAGCGGGAAGGGTCATCGGGCACGATGGTCGTATTGTCGGGGTACCTGATCTGCAGGAGTCTCCACACCGGCCGGGAGACGGACGGGTTGCGTACGAGACGCAGGCCCTCGTCGCCCCAGACATCGTCATCGAAGGTCACGGCGGTGAGTCCCCTGTCGTCAACGGCAAAGGTCATGACGACGGGCTTCTCGTAGGCACGGTCCTGACGGCCGGTCAGCGTGACCCTCACCTTCCTCGTGAAGCGGTAATCCCAGGTCCCTGTCTCGACGACGGGAGGTCCGTCGTTCAGGAAGTCGGTGAGCAGCTCGGCCTGCCCGTTCTGGGTGAGCTTCAGGCGCACCAGGCGTCCCGGGCTGTCCGCCGCGGGAACCTTTGCCCCGAATACGCCCCAGGTCCCCTCGGGTACGACCGGGCAGACCTGGTCTTCCTCCCCCCTGAACCATGAGGCGCAGCCGGTGATCACAAGGAGAAGGGAGAGAGCGAGGATGAGGCCGAGAACGTGTGTTGCGGCTCCATGTCTCTCCCTCACGGTTCTTCCCCCTTACCGGTCGGACGACGGGTCTGTGCATAGTAGTGCGTCCATTTCACAGCGGAGTCAAGCCCCGGATATTCATTTCAGAAAAACCATATGGGGGCTTGACTCTACCCCTTCAAGTGTTGTTAAGATGTGGCGTTCGAGGTGCAACCGGTCTCCGGTGCATGCGCATGCACCTCTGAAGCGGTGGAGAGATGGCCGAGTGGACGAAGGCGTTCGCCTGCTAAGCGAATGTAGGGTCAAAAGCTCTACCGAGGGTTCGAATCCCTCTCTCTCCGCCACCCATACTAATCTGCAGGCTGTCAGACACCCTGGGAATCGACTTAGAAGACCTGATTCTTGACCTAATGCTGCCCATTTGGAAATTTTAAACCAGAAGATATGAGATCAGAGGTGTCTAGTTGATCACTGAAGCCAGTTGGGTTGGGTGTGATTATCCGTAGGAGCTACGATCCGATCAGACATCAATCCTCAGAACGGGGACCAACCGCCATATCAATCGAAGCTAGTACACCTTATTCCAGGCTCGGACCGAATCCCCTGCCGCTGCCCGGACGGTAATCCTCATGCATCATCCTGTGATGCCCCATACCACCCCAGAAACCCCTCCACCATCCTATCTCGGAGGTATCTTTCGGCAAAGTACGGGCATAGGCCAGCAGATCAATAATATCCTTTTCACTCCATTCATTGATGATGGCGGATGGCATCGTGGTACCCGGCTGTCCGGCCCGGACCTTGTGAATGAATTCCCAGGGATTCTCGTTCGCAATGGTCCCGACAAATTCCGGCTTGTCTGCTTCCCCGAAATTAATGGCTGTACCCGCAACGCCATGGCACATGTGGGTGCAGTTTCTCCTGAATATATAGCTCCCCGTTCTGGTGTTTCCCCCTTTGGGAACACCACTATCATTCACCAGTGAAGTGGTATCGATGAGACCCTTCTTGAGAAAGATTGCGAGATCGGCAATGTCGGCATCACGCACAAGTTTCGAATAATCATGCTCTTTCAGAGGTATTCCCTTGTTGATCTTTTCAAGTTCCTCGACGGGCATCTTACCGGCAGCCTCATGGACGCCCTTGAATCCGGTCCTGTGAGACCCCTTGCCATAGGCTCCGTCCTTACCCCTGTAATCCCAGCCGTGACATTCCTTGCACCGGAATGTGTCATAGCCACTGCGTTTATTCGTGGTCTGTTTCTTCCACAGCGGATGGTCTCCTTTGGGTTTTTCCGTATCCACAGTGGTCTTCCACCAGTTGTCATAGAGTTGCCCACCCCGGCTGATCCGGATCAGCTCATTGAACCTTTCGTCGTCCTCCGGACCAGAGGGGGGCGGATAGATCTGTCTGTATGGCATACCCCCCATGCCGCCCATCTGTGACCATGCGACCGTTCCTATGATTGTGATTATTGATATGAACAGTATTCTTTTCATGGCATCCTCCCCGCTTTTCCTCCGTTCCCCATGAGATGTACATGCGTGAGGCTATAACCTGGTTATCAGTGATGCGATTTTCTCAAGATGGGGAAACGAAGGCCATGGCTCAAGTCGGCATAGACTATTGCATTCATAATAAGCACAGAATTCTTCATTTCAAGAATCTCCCTGAGGTGTGTCAAGACTCATCAAAGATGTCCCTATGTTAGAGTTTCTTGGTGTTGAGATTTCTGCGATATTGTCAGAGTCAAAGAAGGATAGAGAGTGAAAAAGTGCTATACATAACAATTGTACCATGCCTGGACAAGGCAGCGGTTATATGAACCTGTGCAGCAAGGCACTTCGTATCAATGTGTGACCTAATGATCTTTCAAAGAATCAAGGCATACGTACTGTTTGAGGTATCACCTGCAGCTCAGATAGCAGATACCGTCTTCTGTCTCTACCGCATGAGGGAAATACTTCTTCCTCAGCCACATGGACACATTCACCAGGCTGATGAGTACAGGAACCTCCAGTAATGGCCCTATGACCGTGGCAAAGGCCTGGTTCGAGTGAATACCGAATATGGCCACCGCTACTGCTATAGCCAGTTCGAAGTCGTTGCTGGCTGCAGTAAAGGATACCGTTGCAGTCTGTGCATAGTTCGCCTTGATCTTGTAAGCAACGAAGAAGGTCACGAACCACATGAGGAAGAAGTAAATGGCTAGTGGTATGGCTACCCGGACCACGTCGAGAGGGAGCTGAACGATGTATTGCCCCTTCAGCGAGAACATAACGATGATGGTGAAGAGCAGTGCGATGAGGGTGAGCGGGCTGATCCTCGGGATGAAAACGTTCTCGTACCAATCCCTGCCCTTTACATTGAGTAATGTAAACCGGGTGACAACCCCAGCGATGAAGGGAATACCGAGATATATGAACACGGTCTTCGCCGCTTCCGTGATGGAGATGCTCACGTTCAGTCCCTTGACCAGACCCAGCCAGTTGAGCCCCACCGTGATGAACACGAAGATGTAGACCGCATAGAAGAGTACCTGGAATACCGCATTGAACGCAACAAGACCAACTGCCAGTTCACGGTCGCCCTCGGCCAGCTCGTTCCACACAATGACCATGGCGATGCAACGGGCAAGGCCCACAAGGATAACCCCGATCATGTACTCGGGATACCCACGCAGGAAGATGATGGCCAGCACGAACATGACGACAGGTCCGATGACCCAGTTCTGCAGGAGGGATAGTCCGAGAAGTTTCTTGTGTCTGAGCACCTTTCCCATCTCCTCGTAGCGTACCTTGGCCAGGGGAGGGTACATCATGAGAATGAGACCAATGGCGATGGGAATGGATGTGGTTCCCATCTGGAGGCCTGCAATGAACTGCGTAACCCCGGGCGAGAAATACCCCAGGAGAATACCGAAGCCCATGGCGATAAAGATCCACAGGGTCAGGAACCGGTCCAGCCAGGACAGCTTCTTGCCTGTTGAGTCGGTCATAGAGAATCCCCCTTCAGATAAAAATGTTGCCTGGAAAAGACAGGATCATAACCAGTGCCGTTCATCCTGGTCATACCCAATCTCTTGTCTGCAATTGAGGCCATGTCTCTCGAAAGATCTATCCGACCAGCATAACAATCTCTTCTAAGACCGGGTTTTGACAGCCTCTATGGTTGCTGAAAGGACGTACTCCTCGACCTTGCTTCCCGGTATCCAGTCACGGATAAACATTCTGCTTTCAGCCTTCGGGTTTATCTGAATGTTCTTAAAGCCAGTTCTATGGAGCATCGATTCAAGTTCCTGGATTGATGATGCTCCTGCTATGCACCCGACATGGAGCGCCAAGTCACTTCTAATATCATCCGGCAGTTCTGCTGTGGAGACTATGTCGGATATTGCCAAGCGGCCACCCGGTTTCAATACACGGAAGGCTTCCTGAAAAACCCTCTCCTTTTCAGGAGAAAGGTTGATCACACAATTCGATATAATGACATCAACAATGCCATCGGCAACCGGAAGGTTCTCCAGTTCTCCCAGCCTGAATTCCACGTTTAAGAAGCCCCCCTTCTCGGCATTCTCACGGGACCTGGTGATCATCTCAGGGGTCATGTCAACACCTATCACGTGTCCCTTATCACCTACGGAACGTGCCGCAAGGAAACAGTCAAATCCTCCGCCGCTGCCGAGGTCGAGCACTGTTTCTCCGGGCTGGAGGGATGCAATGGCCTGGGGATTTCCACACCCGAGCCCCATGTTCGATCCATCCGGGATATCAGCAACATCCTTGCTCGAATATCCCAATCCGAGGGAAATATCCGTCAATGACACTTCCCCGGGTTTCCCACAGCAGGATGAGGTTGAGCAACAGCAACCGGTGGTTCCCTCTTGTGCAACCTTCCCATAGTTCTCACGGACTGCATTACGGATTTCTTCGTGCTTGCGTTTGGTCATTATATGCTCCTTATTAGTCCTTCCATATCGTATCTCCCCTCTGTATCCTAGAACGGTATCAGGCCCTGCTTATGAACGGAGCAGTAATGAAGTAGATCCCCAGCATGATGATGAGTACTCCGGCGCCCTTGCGGAACAGTATGGAAGCATCCTGCCACTTGCTGTTTTCGAGAAGAGTTCTGACCGCTGCGGTGGAGCTACCTGCGATCACGATAGGTATGCAGTGCCCCAGGGCGAATACCAGGATAAGCATGATGCCGAATATGATCTTATCCTGCACCGTGATGATGGCCAGGATCGGGGCGATGAACCCGAAGGTACAGGTTCCTGACAGGATTCCATAAGCCAGCCCCAACCCAAGTGCCCCGATGATACCGTGGAAGTTGAGCCGCTGGAGTATACTGCCCGACATGGAGCAGGACTCGACTCCGAGCATACCGAGCGCCACCCAGATGAGCACCCCTCCCACGAGCACCTGCCAGAATATGCCCACGTCACCGAGCATGCGTCCCAAGATGGCGCAGGTAATGCCTACAAGAGCTATGGAAGAGAAAAGGCCTAGCGAGAATGCCACTGAATAGACTCCTGCCTGTCTGGTATTGACCTGGGTCTGCTGGCCACCTACGTAGGCCACGATCAGGGGAATCGATGCGAGGTGGCATGGACTCAGGATGACGCTCACCATGCCCCAGAGGAAGCTGCCGATAAGCGCATACATGCTCGCCCCGACGATCCAGCTGTTGATGGTCAGGTATGCGGATTCAAGCATGACCTGTTATCCTCCGGACCATTACAAAATCAATCTGCTCATGCAGAAAGACGGTGATCATCCCTTCACCCCCATCTTTGTAAATTGTTCCACTATGGCATTCTCGTCCATGAAGCCCACGTGACGGTAGACCTCCTTGCCATCACGGTCGAAGAAGATCTGGGTCGGGATGGACCTGATCTCAAATCGACGGGCCTGATCGAAGTCATACCTGATGTCTATGACGATGACCTCGGCCTTGCCAGTAAAACGCTTCTTCACCCTTTCCAGGACAGGGGCCATCATCTTGCACGGGATACATGTGCCTTTTCCGAGATCGACCAGAGTGATCTTCCCCTTTTCCGGTATCTTCGAATAATCCCCAGAGTAGGCAGCAGTGACCATAAAGACAGCCATAAGAAGTATTGCAGTCATACCGTAGAAGATCGTCTTGTTTATAGCTTTCATCCGTGCTCCTTCTGAGTTCTTTCCCTTTTTATGTATTCAGCCCACAAGTGCAGTGCTCCATGCCTGGAATGATCTCTCAGCATTTCCCTCCATCACGATCACTGCAGCATGCATCGTCAGCAGGTCTTACAGTTTCAGGTCCGAGCATTTTCCGGACTTCATCCTTGACTTTCTGAATGTCTTTGGGGTTGAGATAGAGTTTCTTTGCCTTAACAAAGCCGAGATCCGTGACCACAAGATAATTTCTTTCAGTGACTCCCTGCTGCTTGAGAACCTCTCTTGCGCACCCGATCGGGCACCCATCGATCACTACCATCTCATCCACGTCTTTGGCCGACTGCACAAAACCGCTTATAGCTCCTCCTATCCCGGCCAGGCAGTACATAGAACCAAAGCCTTCCTTCGTAAGTTCCACCGCCGCCTGATTGGAAAGCTGGCCCACGTTTGATCCACCGGAACACGCAAGGATCATGCATCTCTTCGCTGGTGCACAACAGGTATCATCCTTCATATTGTCCTCTTTCTGTTCAATCCATTCATCATATTGCGAGAATGGTTCCCGACACTGATGTAACGCCATAGACAAGGTCTTATCCGCAGGGTAAATAATTATGCCTTGAGGCAGCAGGCTATCTTCATATTCTCGTCTGCCATCGTGTATAGAGCTTCATTCACGCATTGAAGCATGGCGACAAGGCAGGGCATGGCATTGGAATAATAAACATTGAGCCCTTCTTTTCTTGTTGTTAAAAGACCCGTGGTCCTGAGAACAGCGAGATGACGGGAAACATTTGCTTCCTTATCACCAGTTATTGTCACAAGCTCACCAACTGTCTTCTCACCGTCAGCAACAGCTTCGAACATCCGAATCCTCAAGGGATGAGCAAGCGCCTTGAGTATTATTGCTTTCTGTACTGCAGCGTCTGCTGCTCGATCCGGAGACCGTGTCATCTAAATGGCTTCTCCTTTCTCATCATTACTAATTTACTATCTTGTTGATTAGTAGGATAGCTGTCCCCTGTCAACAGCTACTCGATATTTTATTGAAAGTAGTATCCATCGTCTCGGTGGAGCTTATAAATCGTTCATGCTGTGCATAGGCAAGTTATATTGTCATGAATGATATCTGATACCAATATTGCTTCTTATGCGATAATCATGCCTCCCGAAGGCTCTGCCGAGGTATCCTGTACGGGATAATCATGGGAACCTGTCTCTGGTATGCCCGGTACTGGTCCCCAAACTTGTAAACAAGGTCACGCTCCTCCAGCATGGTTGCTATCACGATCCAGGTGGTCCACAGAACATTGAACAGGAGCCTGTCCGCAGTAAGAACCGGACATGACCAGATCATAAGCAGTGATATGGAGTAGAGCGGGTGACGAACCCACCGGTATGCACCCTTCACTGTCATGGGCATGTCCCTGGTCTCCTTGTTCCGCAGGCGGCGCTGGATCTGTTTGATGCCGAGTGCGTCGAAGGACCCCAGAGATTTCGCCACCCAGTGGAATCCGGCCATATACACAAAGAACAGGACATGGAGCAGCCAGTACGCTATGCCATCTGCCCAAACCAGGGGACCAGGAATCTTCTGCCAGAGGAGCAACACCACGGTAAGGGCTATCCCGGAAACCAAGGCATAGAAGGCACTGTAATACTCATCGGGAATGAACCTTACCAGCTGTTCACGGACAGACCTGCGGATCAAGATGCTGTGCTGGGAGAAGAAAAACACGGACAGGCAAGCATCAAGCAACAATGCCTGTCCGGTCGTGAGATCCAGGCGCATGACGGTGAACGATCCCACGAAGAGAAAGAGGGCCAACACGAGCATCGAGCCCAGCCCGAATGTGAGCGTTGAGTAGATTAGAATATACAAGGCTGTGCGTTTCATGAGAACCTCCTGTTACACCTTGCCTCAGGTCTGGGGCATTTCTGCTGCCGACTTGGAAAAGCAATGCTCCATGAAGGATGAGCCATCCATGTTCTTGCAGCAGGAAGGAAGCTGTCCGGCCACGCCTTTACACAAGTCCTTCATCTTCTGCCGGTCCTCAACTGACATGCCCTTGCAGCACATGTCCATCATGAACCCCATCATCTTCTCTTTGTCCATCATGTTACACCTCCTTGTCTGGTCTCTTTTCGTTCCTGGGTTTTCCGCCTTTGGCGAAATTGAGGGCCAGTATGGTCAGGCCTGCGGCCAGGAATGCCACCGGCCAGAACAGATCAGGGACAATCCATCCCATCTCCGCTGCCAGCCAGATTGCTCCGATCAGGGTGAACATGACACCGAAGCCAATCCCGCAGGAGCGCCGGCCATGCTTCATCATGGTGTCGCAGTGACCGAAGTCTGGGTAACAGTTGCTGTGTTCTTTGGTGTCTGTCATCATGAGTTCTCCTTTTGTCTGCATGAAAGACCGTATGCAGACACTGTTTAATTGATTGTTCGATATAAATCGAATTATCTAATAATCCTATTCAAAAAAGTTGTCAAGTCCTCTGTTGACAATTCTGGGTACAAGCTTATCTGAGGTATACTAGATCAGCTCTATGCCTCGCCTGTGAGGTGTTCGACCATCATCCTGATGGTCTCTTCGTTGGCGGTTCAGAGGATGGTCTGCCCCCGTCGCTCACAGGAGATGAGGCGTGCCCGCCTGAGCTCCTTGATGTGGTGGGAGATTGTGGACGGAGCCACATTGACGGTGCTGGCCACCTCGCACACGGCAGGTCGGCTGTCTATCCCTATCCTGCCGGGGCCACAGCACCCTTTCCTGATCTGTTCGAATATCGCCAGCCTGGTTTCATTGGAGAGAGCCTTGAAGGCATCCACGAGGTGCTCCCGATCGATTGCTTGTTTCTTCGTCTTGGCCATGGCAGTCACATCCTATAGAGCGAGAGGTGTGTGAACAATGAGTGACTTTCGAATATATCATACATATCGAATTATTAGAATATCCTCGCCACTGTGTCAAGAAGGTACGAGATGATCCCTATGGAAATATCTGCGTCTCTCCGTGCTACCCCTCGTGCTACAACTTTGATCAAGAGGTGTAGCATATTGCAGCATTCTGACTATCTGACATTCATTGCAATATATTGAAATTCAATGCTATCTATTGTTGATCTGTAAGCCAATAGTCCGATGGACCGCCTGCTAAGCGAATGTAGGGTCAAAAGCTCTACCGAGGGTTCGACAGGAGTTTCGGGGATCTTCCATAGGGCGAGCTGCAGCAGGTTGAATCTATTGCATAAATCACTTCAGGGCCTGTAGGACCCCATGGGCATCTATGCAGTGAC
>ENA-UPTA01000953-UPTA01000953.1-activated-sludge-metagenome-genome-assembly--contig:-NODE-953-length-32950-cov-7.580392_pt1 | contig 32950 bp, 22 predicted proteins | sample MGYA00238184_ERZ773361 | MGnify/ENA primary metagenome ERZ773361 (study PRJEB29100, sample SAMN05720205) | activated sludge metagenome | isolation source: anaerobic digester from wastewater... | reverse complement strand
CGCGGGGTTCCGTAGGTTACCCCGCGATACCTGAACAGGGAGATTATCTTGTTCTTATTATGAAGATCTCTCCTTCGTTAAGGTTGGGAAGAAAAGGATGCCCAACGAACGTTGGGCGCTCCGAACAACGGGGATCGCGGTTGAATCGCTCAGTTATCGTCGACGAACCGAAATCGTCCGTAACCGTAAGCGGTTTTTGCCCCGACACCCCAGTGTTCCAGCATTGCTTTGAATTGCTTTTTTATCTCTTCTTTCACTTTCCCGGTTTCCCCTTTTAGCAAAAGCGTGAACCGGATCGTCGCCCCCGGGGAAACGGCCATGTAGCGTACGGGAATGGGGTTGTACCAGTCGTTTGGCGGCGAATCGGGAACATCGCCATAGTAATCTGGAAAGTGGTTGTTCACAATGTCCAGTTCGTATCCCACGTGACCGACGGGCAACCCGTCCAGAAATACGATGGAACCGCGTTCGCCATCCATATCGTCATCATCCGTTCCCACCCCGAACCATTTGTTTCTCGCGGCGATCTCGTACTCTTCGTCCGCCAAAAAATGCTGGAACGCGCCTTTCAAAGACGTGCCAGGTATCACCGGCAAGCCGTAATTTCTGGAAAAGTGGAACCCGACCTCTGTAGGAGAGGGGCTGCCGATGCCGAGCAAAAAGCGGGATTTGGATTTCGCGTTAAAATCGATAACGGAATAGCCGTTCCGTTCTTTAAACTGTTTAGCAGCCAAATCACGCCGTTTCATCAGCCGATCGAAAAAACTGACCTCTGTCGGAACCCTGTTTATCTCTCTAAGAAGCGAGCTGGCGAGGTCTTTGTTATCATCGCTCATTTGCGCGAACGCGAACCGATTGTAGTATAAAGAGTTATTTTTTCCCGTTTTATTAAGGAAATAGTCCCGGTCTATCTTCAAATCACTCATCACATCACGCTCGATCCTTGCTTTCGATGAGGATATCCGCGTATCGCCGCAACCATTTGTTCATTTCGAGAACCTCGGAGGTCAATCTTAAATATCGGGATTCGTCGTATTGCATGTTTTGAGGATTTGGGATTCCGCGCAGTTTCATAAACTCAAAAATGTCTTCCATCACGGCTTTGTGATGAGGCTTATCTTTTGACTTTAAGAATAACAGCGTCGCCAGTAAGCCGTTTTGAATGATCATCGCCCCTAACCCTTTGACCAGGTTCTTGTATTCGGAACCCTTCGATTGATTTTTGATGACTCTTGCTTTCGCGTATTCAGCTACTTTAAGAGGGGCCGGCATCCTTATCCCCCCATCACTTTCAGGTATACAAGGCCTTTGCCGACGGTTTCGTTTCCGCCGATCGTGATCATCTGTCCGTCCAATGCCTTCACAGTCGCATCAAGAAGATTTTCGCCTGTGACCGACGCGTTTCTTAAGATGCAATACAGGATCGTATCCTGCGGCAGGTATTCTTCATACCACAACGCTCCGGGAGCAACGGTTCCCGTCTTTTCGTCGACCCGTATCCGCGGAATGACTTCGGTGGCCGTCGTGACTAAGCTTTGGAAGACTTTATCCGAAACGATCGCGAAGTTTTGTTCAAGATGATCTTTCATGGTGTCATCCGGTGTCAGGCCGGACAGCGCTTTCGCCCATTTCGTCGCTTCGGGGTTTACGGCCGCTTCGATTTCGATCTCTTCTAATGGAAGCCTTCCACTCGCGAGCATTTCAGAATTGCTTACGATCGCCTTATTCTCCCCGATACTCGGAATCGTTACGCCGCTAATTTTCTTCACGCGATACAGACGCGCCAGCACCATCGGGCAGGTGATCCATACGAAAACCGCTTCCGGGCTTCTCACGGGGAAGGCGAGAATTTTGGCTTCGGAGAAGACGACGGAGCCGGCCAGATCTTCTTTTTCGGCCAGGGGTTTGTTCCCGAAAACCTCGCTCTCTCTTTCGTTTATCAGTTTGCTTGCCCGGATCGCGCCTTTGATTCCCTGTATGATCGGGAATCCCGTCGCTTTTTCTCTCTGTATCGGTTGGTCAACGATGCCGACATCGCTGCCCTTTCCTGCATGAATCTGACTTTCCGCGTAGATCGCCAAGATTTTATTTTCCATGGTTATCCTCCTTATTCCGTTTGCACTCTATATAAGAGCCGTATCCGAATTCGCTCCTTATCTCTGTGATTTTTTCTGTGTCAAGAGATCCTTTTATAAAGAACGCCGAACCGAAAGGAACCGCGTGCATTAAGGGCTTAGGCTTCCGGACGACCAGGTCCCATCCTCCGACCGGGTAAGGTTTTCCGTTGCATACCGCTTCCACACTGGCCCCAAAAAACGTGTTACCCGAATTCGCGGGTAGAAAACCATTTCTAAATATGGTAGGCGTCACTAAAACCGCGATTTTTTCGGAGTCCCCCACTTTGTCAAAAAGAGATACGGACACGTTCTTTTCGAGTTCGGTTGTCGCCACACCGGATTTTCCTCCCAATAATACCGTGTCGATTCCTTCCAGAAGATCAGAGCCTTTCAGAACGAATAGATATAGACCTGCTTCGTCTCTAAACCGGAAAGATCGAACGCGGAAGATCATCTCTTCCTGAGCGTTTTTTCGATCTGACCGAAGTCCGATACCCGTGCGGTGTTCGACTTCAAAGAACGCGTCATCTTTCGCCAGATGCGCTTTATCCGGCGTTCTTCCCTCTTTTATCTTGGACATTCCGTCCCAATCGATCCACGGATAAGCTTCCGCCGCACGAGAGCCCTGTTCGGTTTTTCTATCCCATAAGGTTTGCAAAGAGATACCGTTGTATGTGAACGCCAATCCCGGGTTCGGCCGGAGAAAACCGAATTCGCCTCCTTCCCATTGCGTCAGGTGAGAAGGCGTGGGCAAGAAGTATCGGGCGCGCCCGTCCTTTTTCAAGAATGGGAAAGGGCCCACGAAGCGAAACGCGCCGGGGTCGTCCCGGTCACCGATTTGGCTTTTATGCTTCGCGATCGCTGCTGAGTCTCGTAGATTGGTTTTACTTTTCCTCAAAAAAGCGGTACGTACTGCCCCGTAAAAGGGTTCCGATGTCGGAAACACCGTCCGGGCGTTTTCCGAAAAACCAAAATCGCGGGTGTCGCGGAAAAGCAAGGCGCTTTCCGGGTTGAAGCGAAGAATGTCGACGGTTTTCATGGTTTTTCCACCTCTCTTTGAGCGAACTCTCCCATCGAAAGCAGAAGGAAGAAATCCTTGTAAATTTTGCGCGTTCGGCTTTCGTCACCCTCCGCGGCCAATCTGTTCAAGACTTCCCGGAATTTGCCGACAACGATCTCTTTATTCGCTTTGGAGAGGCTTCCGCGGCGATCGATGAGATAGGGTATGTAGCGATCAATCCACTCTCTCGTTGAGAACTCGTCAGAATCGATGTCCTCCAAAAACACGTAGACGAGTTTTTTACTGACTTTAGTCTGTTTCAACAGAGCCCAAAACTCCTGCGCTTGCGAAAGAAGATCCGTTTGGTTCCGATCCCATTTGGAGACGACTTTCGTTTGCTGGCCGGAGTGGCGGACGACGGTAATGGAGAAGGAGTCTCTCGATTCGGATTTGTCTTCCACCGCCTCTTTTTGTTCGAATTCCGATAGAGGAGATACCTGCTTGAGCCGGCCTCTTTTAGCGGATTTTTCCGCTTCTCGCGCAATATCCAGCGCGTCCGACAAGGGGAATTTGTGATTGAGAAGAGCGATGCCAGCGCTCATGGTGGCTTTGACGCCCATCATCGGGAACAATGGGAACCACTTTTCGTTTTCCTTCTTGAAACAGAGTTCCTGATCGAACAGGTATTCTTCCGAATTTTTATCGTTAGCATCAATCGTAAGTTCGACTTTTCCTATTCCCGAATAGATTTTTCGAAGGTCGTTGGCGCAATTAAAAACGGTTCGAGCCGGCAGGAAAGCGAGGACGTCATCGCCTCCGGCGTAGATGAGAAGCCCATGGTATTTATCTTCCACGACAGGCTTGACGAACCGCGAAAAATGATCCAGTGTCCGTGAGATCGCGCGGTGGTAACTGGGGGTGATCGCGGCCTTTTTGAGGCGAGAAAGGGAGAGCGTGCCTTCCTTTTCCAACTTCTCCATTGCGTCCTTTGCGTTTTGATGAAGTCTGCAGCGGAGTTCCGGCGCTCTTTTTCCGGACATCCACTCGCCCATCTTGTCCCCGTCCATCACGAGAATCGCGTAATAGGGAGTCGGCAGCTTTTGGAGGGGTTGATCCTCCCGCAGCAGATCCAACCATTTTTTTCGTTTTTGTTCTTCCAGGTTGCGAATGGCGATCTCTGTGGTGGAAGGCGTTTTTTTGTTCGGGAAATCCTCTCGAATTTCGCTGATCTCCCGCTTGATGAGGTTGATTGCGCCCAAACGCTCGGGTTTTTCTGTCGCGCTGCGTTTGCCTGACGGTTGGTAGTTTTCGAGTATGGCTTTCACTTCTCCGCTCAACTCATCCCCGTTTGTCAAGCGATCATCGATGTATCCGCCAAAGGCTGTCGTAGCTTTTACTGCTTCCAATTTTCTACGGGTGAGTTCGTAGAAGAACGGATAAAAACTACCGCTATTAACCTGGTAACTCTCGAAGCTAGAGATTTTTTGCAGTTCATTCAGGAAACCGTCGATTTCGTCGGTATCGGAGAAGAAGTTCTCAAAAGTCTTTTTGAAGTTTTGTGGACTCTCCCATTCCTGTATCGCGTAATAGAACTCCGGAAAAAGGTCGGTTTGCATCGTCCAATACTTCATATCTGCGTTACTAATCTTTAATCTATCTGCCGTTTGTCGAGCGAATTCGTCCCAAGTCTTTTCGACTGCTTTCTTTACTTCCTCGGCGATCGCTTCGGCTCGGTCTGCCGGGACGACGGCTAAAAACCGGTTGGGCAGCGACGCGATGTCACGGGGAAGATCTTGCGGATGATCGTCAACATCGATTTTGTTATTTCTGAGCCAATCTTTCAACAGCGTTTGGTGGCGCATATTCGGGAAGATGATATGGTCAAAGCCATAGGTTTCACCGATGGTCCGAATACCCTGAAAAGTAAGGTAGGACAGCAAATAACTCCCGATCCACAGGTCGCGGGTTTTACGCGCGGCGGCGATGAACTTTTGAATCGGCCCGATCGCTACCTGCAAGAACGACGGTTTAACCTGGGTACCGATTTTACAACCCTCAAGGGCGGAGGTCATATCCAGGTGGTCGATGATGGAATGATAAGGAACGCGGGTATCGGCGGGGAGAAAGTCAATCATCGGCACTTTGTTCGGCAATTTCCACCATAGATGATGGAACAATTTTTCTGGATTGTCCGGGTACTTGTCGACGGTGGATTCGACCCACTTCATCAGCTCTTCGGACAAAAATTTCGCGTCATTTCGATAACGGTCATAAACGGTCTTTTTTATATCCAACCGGTTTCCTGACAACGGGTGAAGGAATTCGGTCAATTCCGAACCGTCGACGATAATTCTTCCGCCGTCTTTCTTTTTTAGTTCATAAGGAAGGAGTAGACGATCCATCGCGCTGGCGGGGGCATCCCCGGTTTTTTGCATCTCGACTCCGACATCTTTCTCTGAAAGCGATTTGAGAAACTTACTGGCGACAATTTCGTGACCTTTAACGTCGAAGGCTTTAAAGACCGGATCATGGAAAAATGCCCCGAGTTTTCGGGTCCAGTAGAGGTTGTTGTTTGTCACGAATTACCACCGACTTTAAAAGCCGCTAACAGCTTATTTTTAAGGTCAGCGAAATCTTCGTTGCCTAACACCGTTTGTTCCGGTTCTTGTGTACTCGGTTTCACAGTTAAGATCGGTTTGTTGTCTTTAGTCCGAAGGTTCGAAATCTGAGAGGGAATGAGCAGGAGAAACGCGAGGGTATTGTTTCCATTTTTGTGAATAGATACAAAGAGTGGCGAGGCTTTCCGGCCGGTCGGGTTGTTCACTTCACCGGTAGTATGGGCCTTTGTCGAATCCTTCGTTGGCCCGATGTTCTGGTATAGCAAAGGCAGGCCGAAAATGGTCGGAGACACTTCCCATTGATCGTGAGGAAAGCTCGGGGGTTGACCATAGATGATTTCTCGCACAACTTGGACACCGTCTTTATCTTCACCGTTTTTCAATCTAAGCCGTTTGATTTTCACCGTTCGGTAGACATTGAAAAAACCATAGTAACTCCGCTCTCCCTTTCTCCCTTTTCCACCAAATAGCCATTCTATCGCGGATTTCCAATCTGTCGTTTCGAATACCTTTTTATGAAGCCAACAATTTTGGGTTATTGCTGGAAAAGGGGGGACGGGCTCAAAAGATCGCTTTTCCAATAACAACATATTTTCCGTATCCAACAAATTCAGTAAAGTAAGAGTTTTTGAACTCATAAATTTAATAATTTCATCCAATTTCTTTCGGTAAAGAATGTTTAGCAACGGAAAGTCCACGATTTCGGTATTCACTTTTACTTTTTCGATATCGAAACTCCCATAACCTTTCCGAGATTTCGCACCGATTCCCCCGAACATACTGATAACGCCCCACAGGTACAGGAAGAAATCACGCATTTCTTCTGTCAGGCTTCCTCGCCGAAATACAAAGGTCAGGATCGCCTGGGATCCGGGCGTTAAGTATTTACGTACCGTTTCGTCTGGATTTGACGGGCTCATCCCGTAAGCGGCATAATTTGCGCTACTCGCGGAAGCGAACTCTTTAGGAGTGAAACCCGAAGTTCCGTAGTCTTGCCGCATCCCCCTAATCTCCACTTCCACATCGAACAAGCTACGTTGGGTGGTGCTGCCGAAGAGGAGTTCTTCGGCGCGTTTCATCCCACAGTAGGGTTTTGTGTCTTCTCCGCAACGGTGAATATCGATCACATTCGGGAGCAAGGCGCGATACCAGAAGCGCATGATCCCTTTGATGCTTTGAGGGGTGATTTCGAATCCGTCGGAGCCTCCCCTCGCAAATACCGGTGTGTTAAACTGGAGTGTCAATTCGATCGTTTGCAAATAAATACCCTCCTTTCTGTCTGTGTTTCCGTTTTTAAATACGCGAACTTTCCATAATGGGCGGAAGAGCGCTACGATTGGATAGTTTGAGGCCCTCTTTGTAGATAATTCGCTCTATCTCGCGCGGATAAATTCTTATATGCCCAACTGAAGTTGGGCGCTCCAAAAAAACGCAAACCAGCTTACTACGCTATGACCTTAATACACGCTCAAATCAAAATCTGGTTGCTTACTGCGCAATGACCGGGATAGTCACTCAAATAAGCGAATGGGTTTCTCGCGCCCGCATTCCGCAATCGTGAATTAGTGGTTCCTTACCAGTCCTTGGCGGCCTCTTTCAGATGTTCCAACGCGGCGAGCCTTTCCCGCGGGTTTCGAGCCGTCGTGTACACCTTGAAACGGTGCGTGCCGCCTTTGTTTCCATATTCAAGAAGAATCTCATCGCCTTCCATCCGCGCTTTGCATCCGTTTAGCTCAAAATTTTGAGAGTATTGAAATCCAACAACTTTGTCCACGAAAGGAAGGGCGGATATCTTCTCGTAAAGGTTGTGTTTTTTCGTGAAATTGAGCGCGTGGGATTCATCCTGGATATACTTCGCTTTTTCAGAATGGGATTTTTCCGATGTGGGGAGTTTCGTTTCTATGGTTAATCGCTCGCGCGCCGATTCGATAAACACCTGGCCCATCGGACTGAGCCCCAGGTAGTATTCGCTTTCGATTTTCTCCCGTTCCAGGAAAGTCTTTAGCTCTTCCGGCATCTCGGCGTAGTTTTTATAACCGTATTGCGGCAAATCTTTCTTTTCGGAAAATTGCGCGTTGTCTTCGAGGTTGTCCAGCAGTCGATGATGGGTTAAGTAGATCTCCCAATCCAGCGCCACCGGCAGCGGCGGCATTTTGATGATGTGATCGAATCTTTCAAAGCGGTAGAATACGGGGAATTTCATGGCTTGGCCTAAAGCGAGCGCAAAGGCGATTTGCGCCTTGTATCCACCAGTCGCGTTGACAGCCAATCCGAAACGGTGGTTCCGCGCGACCCTGGCGAATTCGCGCACCAAGTTGCGCAACCCTTCTTTGCCAAAGGCGTATTCGTCAGTGTCTGAAAGTTTGTCTATCTTTATGACTTTCACGTTTTTAAATCGTAGTTCCGGGTCTCTTTCGAAGAAGCTCTTCAAGAGGGTTCCGATCTTCTCGCCGATTGGTGTGTCCGATACGAAAAAATACAGGTTGATCGGATTGAAGGTTCCTTCCCCCAGGTTTTCGAACCGCCTGATCAAACTCACCGTGGAATTGATCTCGGAACCGTATGTCATCGCTTCTTCCGGATCTCCCCAACTTCTCGAAACCATGCGCTGAACAATCGGTTCCAGAGCACCGTTATCGAACTCGGTTTTGCAATCCGGGAGCTTCGAAAGGTTTCCGTATAGGCTCGCGCCAACGGTGGCAATAAGTGTTGTGTAGGCTTTCACGATTTCCTCCTTTTTTATTGGGGAAGCATCTGGGGTCTGTTGCCGAACTCTATTTCGAGATGTTCGATTCCCTTCAGTTTCGCAATTCCCGCTTTTTCGAACTCCGTTTTTACATCTTTTGTTACTTTGGCTATAACGCGATCGACGAGCTCTTTCGGAAGGTTTTCTCGCAACACGTATCTTAAGTGCAGTGTTTGGGACTGGACGGCTCCGGCGCGGTTATCTCCGTCTTTCTCCTTGAAGAATCGCGGATACCCGATTTGGATGGCTTTGTGCTTCTCGAAATGCGCGAATTGCATGATTTTGAAGGCGACGCGCGCCAAGGTTCTGATTTCGTAAGACACGGCGACCCGTTTGTTTCCGGTAGTCGAGAAGATCGCTTCCGCGATTTCTTTATAAACGAGGTTTTCCATTGTCTTTCCGATCTCTTCTAAATTACTTGGGATTTGAGAAAAGCCGTTTCGCGGGTTGTAGTCTTTTAGATCGCGTTTTGCGATCAGTAACTGAAATTTGAACCCTCTCAGGGAATCCTTTGGGTTAGGCCTGTGAAGCAATTCCTCGATCAGTTCCAGAGACTCGTATTTTGTACGCTCGCAGCGGATTTCGCTGTATTCCGGAATGAGGGTGCGATCGGCTTGAACGTCCGCGCCGTCGATAAACTTGAGCCATCTTGCGGCGGCGATGACCATCTCGGCCCAATCCGAATTTCCTGCGTATTCTTTCAAACACTCTTCACGCAAAGAATGAGAAGGCAATTCAAACAAACTGACGAACTCCCTCGCCGTCTCTTCTTTTCCGATCTCCGGAGGATCAATCGGCAGATGGCCGCGATGGTAACGGGATACCAGGACGATCGCTTTTCGCAACTCTCCGGTAGGGTCGTGCTTCTCGATGCCTTCAAGCAGACGAAACCGTTTTTCTGTGGTTTTTTCTTCGATCATTTGAACGGTCAGTTCATTATGGAGATCGCGGACGATATTGGGCAACCCGTCCAGATGGAGCTCTTTCCCGTCTTCAAATCTCCAAACGTTGTTCGTGTGGCCGAGATCGTGTACATTCATCGCGACGGCCAAAACGAAGTAGAAGTGTTCCTTTCGCGATTTCGGAACCCCTCTCAAAAAGCGGTCTTCGCCGATGGTATTGATCAGATTGACCGTAAACTCCATCAACCGCTTGCTGTGGCGTTGCGAATGCTCCACCGTTTCGGGGATTTGATCTCCGATCCATTGAAGGGCCCATCCGGTAAAGATTTTGTTTCGGATCCACTGTCGTTTTTCCGTATCATCGATATAGTTAAGCAATTCTTCTCCATAGCCGAAAGGCATTTTTCTAGATTCTTCGTATTTCGCGAGGATTCCTTTTATCGGAAGCAGAGAGATCATCGGTTCACTCTCGTTGTATTTGGATGAGACGAGGTTAAAGAGGTTCCTGAGAGGCTGCGGGATCTTCAAATAATCGCGGTAGGAGATGTTTCTGCCCTCGATTTGTTTGTAAAACGCGTGGCTTTCATCGATCTGTAAAACGTCCCAGTTGATCGGAGAGGGTGGAAATTCATAGAGAACGCTGCTTTCCGCCTGGACATAATAAAACGGTTTTTTGATGAACTGAAAATAGAGGGCGGCGATAATCCCGATGATCTTTTGACCGCCGGTCGTATCCAGAATGATCTCTCTGCCGTCACTCTCGTTTTCGAGCGTTTCAAGCGCCTGCCAGGTTTCCTCGAAGGAATCATACACACTTTCGGATTGGTCGGAAGCGTAAGATAATGAATACATACTTACTTTTACCTGAGGAAAAACCCGTTTCGTCAATTTTTCCAAGTAAGGATAGAGTGTTGGACATTTTTCTGCCTCATTTTCGAATTTTCCGTTTTTACCCGGAAAGACGAAAAAACGGACTTCATCGATCGCATATCCGCGGTTTTGTATCGCGTAAAGGCTGTCCAATTCCGCGGATAACCCTTTGATCTTGTCATATTCCAAGGGCGCGTTTGATTCCAGGTCGCATATTTCTCCGATCGTGGGGGAATCTGGCGTCTCTTCCTTGCCATAAGGATACTTTACGTATTCGCTGAATGGGAAATCCAATTTCGATTCAAGATTCTTTTCTTTATTCTGTATCAACCTTTGGATATTTGATTTTAAAGACATACCTTGAAGGACGGCGACAATAACCGGCCCCTTGAGGCGGTTTTGCAGTTCGAGGATTCGCGTATGAATCGGGTTCCCCGATTTCCCTTCGCTTGCCTTCGCCATATTTTTATTCTTATACCTGGATAAAGCCGTGACTTCTTCGAGACCTTCTCCAATGCCACATTCCTCTAAAATGCGCGTATAGGCGGATTCTGGCAGGGAACCGTTTTTTAGTTCCACTTCGATGATCGATGGAATGCTGTCCGGGTGGATAAATTCATCGAAGACCGCTTCAGCCTCTTCATTGTCGAGGAGAATGGTCCTCTTTTTAACGACGGATGGAAAGTGATGCAAGGCTTCAATACCGTCGTAAAGCGTATTCAACATCGGGAAAACTTCCGGAGGGTAGGTTTCGTCGGAAAGATTTTCGAAATCGATGGTTTCTTCGAATTCTTCCCGACAATCGGGGTCGTCTAAATCGTGTTTAATCGCATAGGTCCAGACGTGGCGAAAAGCCTGCTTTTCTTTATGGATTTCGAGTCGAATTCGGATTTCTCGTCCCTCGCCGTTTTCAAGATACCATTGGATGATTCCTATCTGGCGAAAGATTCGATTCTTAATTCCTTCTTTAACCTTTTCTCGGAATCTCAATTCTAAATCATTTAGTATATCTCCGGGTATAAAACGGTATTTTTTCTCGCGCTCAATGTTCATACAGCCTCCTTTAATCTCCTAAGGGTTATTTTACCAATATTAAATAAAAATTTCAAACGAACGATATATTATTTTTTTCGAGTCGTGTTAATGAAATAATAAAGAATAATTTTATATGTATAAGATTGAAAGTAAATATATAAGAAAAGTGTATCGAAGCATTCAAGAGCTACCAGAACACCGAACGCAGGGCTTTTCTGAAGCTCGGTGTTCCGGTTTTGCTTTTTTTGCGGCGTTTAAAAGAAAGATATCCAAAAGGCGGTTCCCACCCAGAAACCCGCCCCTAACATAGAGACCCACGTCACCATTTTGAAGATTTTCTTTTGATACTCTTTTTCTTTTTCAACATCTTCCACGGTCTTTTTCCCCCATTTCCTAAAGGCATCCATTTCAAGCGACAGCGCTTTTTTACTCTTTTCCGTTTCTTCAATTAAAAAATCTTTTTGCAGTTGAGAGTCCCGAATCCCTTTCAACCGCATTTGTTCGAAGGCTTCGTTTAGCTCGATTTTTTGTTCGCCAAATGCCTCATTTAAACGATTCGACAGCGATTGGCGCATTTCTTCGAGAGATGCTTTGCGAGCTTCTTCGGTTTTTTCTTCCGCTGTTTTGATATCTGCCGCAAAAGAGCCACGGAGTTGATCCATCTCCTTTTGGCGCGTTCTAATGTCCTCGAGAATCGATTTTGTTAACGCTTCATCTTTTTCTTGCTTGAGTGAGTTTTCTTCCACGATTTTTCGGATTTTGGTCTCCAAATCCAGAATCCGCTTTTCAGAATCGGCGATCATTGCGTCTAAAAAACTAAATTTCTGTCGAATCCGGTTTTCAGGACTTTCGTTAAAAACCAGGGTTTCAAGCCCTTGGGAAGGGGGCTTTTGGGACTCTTCGATAGGTTCAACCCGATGCGCTCCGCCCAGTCCTGCCGATTCAATCCTGGCGGTCGGTATAGGATCGTTTTTTTGCAAAGTTTCTTTCGCCAATTCAATTTCATTCGTCATAACTTCGAGAAAACTTCGTTTCAACACTTCAAACCTTTCATTTAGAACGGTATTCAACGTCTCAAAATTTTCTCCGATTTTTGTTTCATCAAACCATAAGCGAACCGTTTTCAGCGCGTCGATTTGCATATCGGTTTTTTCGGATATCGAAATGATCTCCGTATATTTTTCGTGGAGAGATTCGACAGTGCTTTTTAGATTTTCAAGCCAAAGCGAGGCAGGGTTCAAGACTTCAAGATAGTTATCTTGAAGCTTTTTCGTGTCCTCGGAAAATTCGTTCAGTTTTCTCCCGACTGCCTGCTCCAAATCTTTATCCTTTTTTTGATTCCACCAATTTTTCATGTGTTTTTCAACGGCTTCCACAGATTTGTACTCCACTCTTTTCAGAAGACCGTCGAGATTCTGTTCGGCTCTTTGAGCGGATTGAATCAACGATTCGAAACGCTTGTCAAACTCTGTAAAAGTTTCTAAAGTGACTTCCTGATCATTCATAAGCTCCCCCCCGCCATTCCGTCTGAATACTCGCAAATTTCGTCATTCAACTTCCTTATAGCCATTTCAACCTCCGGGAATCGTTTTTCCAAACATAAGGACAATAGGTGTAAGTTTCCAATATTCGGATGCTTCCTAAGAGTTTTCCGCAAATACTCGAATCCAGGCACTGTTCTTTCCCATAGTTGATCGTCTTGATGAATGAGCGAAGAATCTCCGAATTCCAACAAGAATCGGTAACGCTTCAAAGAATTCGCTTTGCCTTTTGTCCTTATCAAGAATTGTCGCCTGGTTTCATTCGCCGGATTGCCGATCGTTCCCCACTCCCGGTAGGCTGTGTCGATATCTCCTTTGTATTCCGCCAGCATAGTTGACCAGTACTTGCTGTCGCGTTTGAATCCGCCGACTACGCTTTCCAAATACTCGGCGTTCCGGTGAGAGGTAATGAGAGAAAAGAAACGAAAAGCGTAGTCGCAGATCGTGTTTATGGGAGCGTTCCTGCGGATCAACTCGCTGATGGTGTTGAAAACCCGGAGTTCGTATACTTTATCTCCGTAAATTTCATACTGGTCCAGATGAGAACCGACCATTTGCAAGAGGGTTGTTAAGCTGATTTCATTTTGTTTGAACCGTTCAAATAGGTTGACCATCTCTTCTTCCGAACAATTTTCTATAATGTTCAGAGAATCACTGTCCAGAGGATAGGATTCTGACGCTTTATAGCGTTCAAAGTCCAGCGGTTCCATCGTTAGCAAAAGGGACGTTTTCGCTCTGGTGACGGAAGTGTAAAGGCGGTGAATTTCTGAGACCAAAGGTTCGTCGGGGTTAGGGAAGAGATGGAGCAGAACGATGTTATCAAATTCCAATCCTTTGCATTCAGAGGTATAAAGATCCAGTATCATCCCAAGGCTGTTCTCAATAACGCTTTCCAACTCCTTATCCGGTGTTCTTTCTTTTTCGCGTATAAAGATTAACCGCTTGGCCTTATTGAATGGGTCCTCTGTGATGGAACTCTTAAGGGCGTTGACGATTCTCTTTTTTTCCGCAACCAGCAAGATCGGTCGATCTCCATTTGTATTCATTTCCGAAGGGCCTACGGGTACTGGTAACCATTTACTGTGGTTAATCGTCAATTTTTCCTGGAAAGTATTCTCCATAATCGTGTAAGCGACTTTCGCGATTTCTCGCGTTGATCGGAAATGCATCTCTAATTCCCGATTCTTGTATTTTAAGCCGTAATTGGCCGCCAAATCGTTAATCAAACCCGGAAGAAAATCATTAATGCGGATTCGCTGGTTCATATCCGATAAAAAAACAATCTTTTGATTGGCGTTTTGCGTTTCAGATAAGAAAAGATCAAAAAGCCAGCGGATAAGGAAAGAAGTGTAGTCTTGAGATTCGTCTACGAGTAAATGAAACGGAAAACCAATCGGTCTCGGATTTTCCGAAAGTTTGTTTTTCGCCGCCGACCATAGAGAAAAATCGTCGAGTAAGCCCTCTTTCGCTTCGTCGTAGTGTTTCATAAGCGTTTTATCTGTAAGCAGACGATCTAACAATTCTGCATTGTCAGCCAGCAACGGAATCTTGGGGTTCATTGACGCGCCAGGTAACCGGAAATAGTTGATGAGGTCATATATTTGCTCTACGCGGCACCCCGCCCAATGTTGCATCCGAAAATCCTTAACGGCTGCGGTAGTGAGTTTCCGAAAGAAGTTGCTTTGTATTTTTAAGGGGTTAAAATTTCGAGGCGATTTTTCGGCAATCAGGCATAATAAACGGGGAAGACTCACAACGAAAACACGAGTATTATTATTTTTGTATTCTTTCCGCAAGTTGTCCAAAGAAATGGTCTCATCTTTAACAAGAAAACAGTTGGTTTGATGCTTCTTAATGTTTTCTTCTACCCATACCGCAAGCCGGTCATTAGGCACGACAAATAAAACGGCTGAATCGAACGAATCGTAGAGACGCATTTTTTGGGCGAGATGAATCGCGCAAGTTGTTTTGCCACTCCCCGCCGGTCCGTGAATACTCCACACGCGCGCTTCTCCAGGCAGAGCCAACTCTTCCACAGTCGTTCTTTGCTTTTCTTTCAAACTCGCGTGATAAAGGTAATCGTTTTTTAGAAATTCTGCCAGCGCTTCTCGTTGTGTCAGGAATTCCGGTGTCACGGCATACGCTTTTACATCTTGCAATTCAAGATACGGAGACAATTCCATCTCAATTTCGCGATCATCCCAACTATCGGTCTCTATCGAGGAGCTCTCATCTTTCTCCTCTAAATCGGAGCCTGCCCCCAAATAACTATGGAAATCAAGAAAACCTTGTTTGGAAACACGCCGCATAAGCCGACTCGGTTTATAGGTGTTGTCGTTTCTCCTCTCCAAAGCTGTAAAAAGAATCTGCCCTTTTCCTAAGATAAAGAATATTCGAAATTTGTTACGAAAGCGGGTTCGAAATAACGGAGCGGGAACATTCCGGATTTTCACGATTCCTTCTTTACTCCCTTTTACGATTCTCCCACAAATGGAAATAACTTCTTCGCTTGCTTCTAACCCATACCGGAGCGCGCTTTTTCGAAAATCCTCACAACAAAAAACATCGAGATTTTTCTCCATCGTCGCTTCCATATTTCCCCCCTAATGCGCAAGATGTTATAATAGTAGCATATCATCGCGATTAATTTGAATATATAGTAAAAAATATTATCGAAGTGTTTATCATATCATTAACAAATTGTTCGTTGCTACTCAGTCCCTTAATAATGATCTACACACTTCGATTTTCTAGATAAGCAAATTCTCTAAAGGAGAGCGTGACATGACCTGTGGAATCGAATTTCTTACAAAAATGGTAGAAGGAATCAATTTGTTCCTGAGGACAAATCTCAAAGACGAAGGATTAAAATGGACGGTGGTCGATGCCGTGGAAACTGATACCGAGGACACGCTCCTCTGCGTTCGGAGCGCGCTTGTTTCGCCGCGTTTTCTTAAGAATAGGAAGATCGAAACTGAATACCTGATCCTGTGCCCCGATTCGGAAGGAAAATACATCTATCGCGGCCGGCCTTATTATTCTCCCTACACACTTTTCGAAAAAGTACCGCTTTCCCATAATAAAAAGAAGGATAAACAGGACGAAAAGGGGAAGCGGTTAGATTTGGCGGAACTGTATGTCGCACCCGGCTATTATTTGCATATCGCATTATCTTTGCGCAAGATGCTTTGGAGCTTATGGGATCCGGACAAGAATGCTTATGCCGATTTGTCGGATAAGGAAACGGAGATATATTCCGACTTTCTGTCCGCTAATCTTTCGACCGTTCCATTAAGGAAAAAATACTATCCGTGGGATGACGATCCAGAAAAACCCAAAAATAAAAGAACCAGATGGATTCAAGTAATCCCGCTCCTTCCTTTTCAACCGCTCAACGCGCTTCACGGAAAGTCGTTATTGAACCAGGTTATCTATCACGGAACGAGGATGTCCGAATCGATGCGTTGGCCGCATCCTTCCCACATCGGCATCTTGGATCTCTTCGAGAGCCCAGAGTCGGAAGAGATGGGAAGGGTCCTTACGAAAGTGCCCGAAGCGGCGTACATCCCGGAAGAGCTCCGTATCTCGGCAGCGCTTTTAAAGAAGGAGGAGCCGCAATCGATCATGAGTTGGGCGACGCGTTCTGTGCCCTTCGCGAATTATTCCGACGGACCCCGAGTCATGATGGGCGGTAAAAATTTGAAGCAAGCCATCCAGGTGGTGGGGGGAGAACTTCCCATTATACGCGCCGGAACTGAAGAAACTTTGGGGATGAGATGGGGTGTGAACGCTTTCGTGGGGTACGCTTTATTCAAAGGGTTGAATTTTGAGGACGGTATTGTTGCCAGCGAATCATTTGCGAAAAAGATGGCCATCGAAAGCGAAGAGGTTTTTTCCGAAGAGACCGCATTTCCTTGCCCGCAAAAATACCGGATAAACTTTGACGAAACACGAAACGCCATCATCTTGAGCGACCAGGAAGAGCAAGCGCGGCGACAGGTCCGAGTCGAGCTCTCTTTTAAGAGGACCGGTCAGATCATCGCCAGAAATGATTCTTTTTGTTCTATTAGAGTTTATTATTTGGAAAAAAACAAAGAGGCCGTCGAAGTTAGGAACCGTCGGAAAGCGATTGTTTACAAAGAGCGGTATCCGGCCGAGCTCCTTCTGGACTTAAAAAACCCGGAGCATCGGAGGCAAATCCTGTTTTTTCTGGAAAGAGAATATCCTATTGCGAAAGCGAAAGGGGCAAAAACACCGAATACCGACTCTTTTCACGATAGTCTCGTGAGGGTTCGGATACCGATCTTGGCGCGAAAACCTCTCGAGGTTGGGGATAAGATTACCGGAAGGCACGGAAATAAGGGCACCATTTCAGCGATTTTACCCGATTCATCGATGCCGTACGTCCTGCAGAACGGAGAGCGAAAACCGCTGGATCTCATTTTGAGCCCTTTCGGGATTATTACGCGTATGAACCTGGGCCAACTCTTAGAAACTCAATTCTCGTTTACAGGGGAGAGCAACGGTAAAGGATTTTCGGATATCGATCCCGAGAAAACCCTATCGACGATTAAGCATTTGGGTTATGAAGCCGAACCTGGAGACTCTTTCGGCAGAATCAGATTGCATATGGAAGAAGGCGCATTCCCCGCTACGGTCGGCTATCAATATTTCGTTCGTTTGGATCATTGTGTGCGAGACAAGCTCCATGTGATCTCCAAGTCCCGGATAAACGCCAATACGTTCCAGCCTTATAAGGGAAGAGCCAATGACGGCGGACAAAGGCTCGGAGAAATGGAGTTTTGGACGCTTTTCAACCACGGCGCGACGGAATTGATCGATCTTTTCTCCAAAACGAATCTCGACGATTGGAAGGACAAAAAAAAGTATATTGCCCGGATGAATGAGATATTGAACCATTATCACCGTTACACGATCTCCCCTGTCGTCGAGCAAGGGAAGATGCGCGCGGATATCCAAAACGGGGAAAAGTCGAAAGTATTGGAGGCGCTTCTTCGAGAAGAGGTGAAGAAGCCTGAAGAGGCTTCCGCATTGTATCGGATTATCATGAGAGACATCAGGAAACAATGCAGCCGAAAGCTATTAACGTCGAAAGAAGGGTATATCCGGAAATGCATGCTCGGACGCAGGGTTCACTATTCCGGAAGAGCCACCATCACTCCGGCAACCGATATCTCGATCGATCAGGTGAAACTCCCGATCGAATTCGCTCTCGAATGGAACCTATTAGCCGGGCATGCGAGCGATAATTCTCATTTCGGCCAAGAGGATATAAAACGAGCCCTATCGGGAGACAGAGAAAAGCGGGAGGAGCTTTGTTCGCTCGTGAATACCGGTTTGCCCGCGCATTTACACGTATTGCTCAATCGTCAACCTTCGCTTCACCGGCACAGTATGGCCGCTTTTAGGCCGTTCTTTTGGGAGGAGTATTCCATAGGATTGCCCATTATGGTCTGCGAAGGGTTTGGAGCTGATTTCGACGGCGACACAATGGCGGTGTACTACCCGATCACTCAGAACGAAAACCCGAAGATGCAGGAGGAGTTGAAAGGTATGGCTCCTTCCAGGCATCCCTTCCGTTCCGGGAACTTGGACCTGGCATACAGCCTGTCCCAAGACCTCGCCTTCGGTTTTTGGAGAATTCATGGAAACACGAAAATACAAGCGGAAGTGAAGGACTTGCTGGCCACGATACAAGAAGAAGAAATACCGCGCCGATTGTTGGAATTGCAGACTAAATGGCTCTTGGCGTCCACGAAACAGAACGTCAGCCTTTCATTCCTTGAGGCGGTTCGATCGGAAGGGCATTTGACAGATATAAAAAAATCGAAAGCGAGAGGCAAAGAGGTTCATTTCGAGAAGCTCGGCCATAAAGAAAACGAGCGGACCTTCGGTTCGGGCCATACGGTCGAGAGTTATTTGGGTATTCTTCCGAACGGATCGGCCGGTTCGGATTCGGATTTTGATAACCGTATCGCTGTACAAACGAGACGGTCGATGATCGATAAGAAATTTCACGTCGGAGAAGGCGGTTATTTTACGCGCAAATTGGTCGAATTGTTGTATCCGGTACGCGTAATAGAGGCCGATTGCGGCAACGAATCCGGGTTAATCTTCCCACGACGCGATTTGAACGAACTCATCGGCCAAATTCAACTGGAAAAACCGCGTCAATCCCGTCTGAGCGCGGAACAAACCAAGAAAGAAAACGAAGATGAAAATCACCTCCTTAAGGGTTTCCTCTATTCGAAGCTTTTCTTGAACCGGTTCGTACGATGCGGTAATGGCGACTGGTTTCTTGTAAACGAAACCAACATCGAGTCGCTGAAAGAAATGGACGAAGACATCGTCATGCGCAGTCCGGTCAGTTGTCAAAGCGGAGACGGAAATTTGTGCGCGCGTTGTTTGGGATATGATCCCTCGAAAGTGAACAAACCTTTTCGCGCTGGCGATTATGTCGGTGTATTGGCGGGCCATACGATCGGGGAACGGGGCACGCAACTTTCGATGAAAACCTTTCAGACAGGCGATTTTGGGTTCAGAATGCAAAGGGTCTCGTCCTATTTTTTGAACGTTCGAGAAGATCCTGGCAGCGAGCGCGCGGGGTATTTCGAGTATTTCAAGAACATTTGTTTGGCTTCGATCGAATCGGTCATGCGCGGGGAACCAAAAAATCGCGGAAAAATCGGGGGTGAAGCGACCGCCGATAGAAAAAAAGAAGTATCTTTACTTCAAACGATCGATGTGTTGTCTCTCTACCTGGAGATTCTTTATCGTGAAATGATTCGGCTCAATTTGAAAAGTGAAGCAGAAGCGCTTGCCTACTTGACCGATTGGCGGAAGCGAGGTTTCTTCACGGCCCTCAGCTTTGAAAACCCGAGAGGGGCTTACGGAGATAACTCGGAAGAAGAGCGAAAAAAAGCCAAAAAGGTCGCCAAGATCGCGGAAGAGTATGGAAAAGAGCCTCAAAACGTTTTTGAAAGCTCTCCTAAAGCGCTTTACGCATTTTGTTTAGGACGGGAGGAAATCGAGCATGGAAGCCGGTAAACGAAAACGACCGATTTTAACTAAAGAGAAAATTGCTTCGAAAAGCCCCGCGAAGATAGGGCTCCATGCCTATATCGATCCATATGGAGAGCAAAATCCGGAAGATGAGATACTCCCTGATGACGGAATAGAAGAAAGCGCCGTTGAAGCTCCGGATGAAAACGACGAGGAACGCCTGTCGCTAATACAAGCGGATGCGCGAAACATAAACGACATCGACTTGGAACTTCCCGATTCGGGAGCCAGGGCTAGCCGGGTTGTCTTGATTTTAACCAAAGTGAAAGAAAAAGGTATTCTGGCTTTTATGACAGGCGAGAGGAGCTATGACCAACCGAACGAAAACGATACTGGTAAATACTATTCTCGTGTGAGGAGAATAGTGCAGTATTACGGCGACGGTTTCTTCGAACAAGAAAGAGCGCTTGAACCGGAAGATTTCTTCGGGATTTTTAAAACCCCGTGGTTTTTCGGAGAGGAAAATACGCAAAAGACGAATCGCCGGTTCAACACGGGGTACGCGATGCAATTTTGGACAGGGGAAAGAGTCGCGTTAAATTTCTTGACGCCAAAAGGATTGCTTTCTCCAGCGAAGGAAGCCGCCGTCCTGTTGCGAATCTCCTTGGGAAGCGACGCAGACCGACTAAAAAAAGCGTTTTGCGATGTATGCCGCGAGTATGCAAACGGCGGCATCCTTGAAGGATATAACGCTGTGTTTCGGTTTTTTGACGGCTTGATCGCTCGTTTGGATGAAATGAATCTCAATCTTGACAATCGGGACGGCCGCTCACTTTACATCGCGTTGAAAAAACAGCCATTTTTTGGCGATTTAGTAAAAATGTGTGGAGGAAAATCGAATGGAAAACTGTAAAGATCGCAACGCGTGTATCGATATACTCCTTGTCCAAAAAAACCTCAATTCTGAAGCCAGCCAATCGTCGGTAAAAATTCTCGAGGATACGATAGAGAGCAAGAATCTCAAGCGGTATGTCAACATAAGCATTGTAAACGATTTTAAAGCGCAAAAAAAACCAGCCGACATCTTAGTCATCGACATCGATGACTTTATAACGGAAGAGCCGCCAGTTTCTCGAAAACCGACTTATGTTTTTTTTCTCTTTAATGAGAAACTATCGGTGGATGCGGTGGAACGGGTACAGGGAAAAGGGCGCTTCGAGCTTTTCCCGGTCGACCGATTTTACGGGAATGGGATTGAGTATTCTGAAATCGCCCGATTTGCGGAGTCGATAAAAAGAGTGGTTCGGGAGCTGTTAAGCGAACGTGTTCTGGAATCTGAAATGCATAAACGCCTCGATTGGAAAATTAGCTTCAATAAAGATGAAAAACGGAGCGTCTCTTCCTTTATCACAGATCCGGTTTTCCAAAAACCTTTGCTACAGGCGCGGAAAACGATCGACTTTCTGAAAAGTTACAAAGAGGAATTATTCGATTTCCGTAAAGAAACAAGAAAGAGCTTGGAGGAATTACGCCGCTATGAGAACGCCTCACCCGAAGCGGATCTTAAAAATATCACGGCCAAGAACACTTCGATAAATAGTTGCGCTAAGAACCTTAAAACGAAGAAGATCTACGGGATCCTCTTAACCGGGCCGACCGGCTGCGGGAAAACGCGACTTGCGGAATGGATCGCCAAAGCATTTTTAGGTAAGGACGATCAGAAATATTTCGGGAAGATTCCATTCGTCAATATTTCTCCGAATCTCATCGATTCCGAACTATTCGGCACCTTCCCGGGAGCTTTCACCGACGCGCGCTACAAAATGGGCAAATTGCTGTCGTGCGCCGGTGGCGTGGTGTTTTTGGATGAAATCGGAGAAATTCCGCCTTCCATACAAGCGAAACTGCTCACCTTCATGGATGACCGCAAAGCCCTGATCGAAGGATACAATGACCCGGATGGAATCACGATTCCATTGCTTCTGATCGGGGCAACCAATCGCGATTTGCATCAAGAGATGGGGACTGGGGGATTTCGAAAAGATCTTTTTCATCGATTTACGTTTAGAATTCATCTGCCTCCTTTGAAAGAGCGTAAGAATGATTTTCGTTACCTGCTCAGTTACGCTTTGCAAGCCCAAAATGCGAATATCCCCAACTCGCCGGTCGAAGCGATCAGCCTGAAGGCGATCGAAGCCCTCGAACATTACGATTTTCCAGGGAATTTTCGCGAGTTGGAAGAGATCGTTCGGCAAGCGCTATTGAATGCGGGTTTTGATGGAAGAACCTGTATTCTTAGAAAAGATATCGAAGGCCCCCAACTGTAACTAATCGGACGTCGAAAACGAAAAATTCCTTTTTTAGAAACGGGACGGATGCTGTTTTGGCTGCCGAGCTGAACGCGCGATATCTGTCAGTTCATTTCGCGGGCGAATCCCCGTTTTTGTGTTAAAATTACCCGAGCGCTTGAACCAATGACGGTCCTCAATTTCGGTAAGCCGATCGACTACGAAGGAGGGATTGAAAGATGCAAAGTAAAGCCCGTACAATCGCCGTTCGAAAACAGTTCATCTCTTTCCTTTTTCTGACGCTATTTTTTTATTCCACAGTTTGGTGCGTCACCCTTTCCGATATTTTCAAAAACGAGGTTTCGGCGATTCAGCCGGAAATCATTTCAGAGCCTATCCTCCTGAGCCTCACACCGGGCGACACCTCCGGAATCATTCTGAAGACGTTGCGGCTAAAGTCACAGGAATGGCTGGGTGCCGACTGGGAACATACGGTTTTATTCGCTTACAACGAAGCGCTCTCCGCAACGATAGATACCGCTTTTGTAATGATTACCGGAGACTATCGATACGAGAAAGACATCCTTCAAGCTGTCAATACCTTACTTAAGGAAATCAATGCGCTATTCGTGATTTTGTTCGACGTGCCCAACCAACCGCTATTGGGCGGGCTAAAAGAAGACCGGTTGATTTCGGAGACCTTTTCGCGCTACTTTCAAACCCAAGATCCGAGTATCCCGCTTTTGGTGCCGATGGTTCGGTCCGTGAGAAAGGTCATGGATTGGATCGAGCAGACCTTCGAAATCCGAAAATTCGTTCTTTCGGGAGCATCTAAACGAGGATGGACGACGTATTTAACAGCGGCCGTCGATGAGCGCGTCAAAGGGATCATCCCAATTTCCTTCGATTTTTTGAATTTTCCGGAACAACTCCGGATTCAGAGAGAGTGGTACGGCACTTACAGTACGGAAATCTCCGCTTATACCGATAAAGACTTTCCTGCGATGCTTTCCGAAGATATCGGCAAAGAATTGCTCAAAATCGTGGATCCGTATCTGTATATCACTTCCTTGGCGATTCCTAAAATTTGCGTCGTCGGCACCAATGACGCGTACTGGCATCTCTTCGGATGGCAAAACTATTTTACGGAGCTGTCAGGGTACAAGCAAATGTTATACATTCCAAACAAAGGCCACGGAGTGGAGCTTTTCAGGCCGATTCTCGCAATTCAGGCGATGATCGATCACGTGAGTCACGGAACGCAATTGCCTCAGTATGCATGGGAGGTAAACGATCGTGAAATCGGTATCGAGTGGGTGGAACAACAGGATTATTCATTGCTGGCCGCTTATCTCTGGTTTACACGTTCCGAGACCATGGACTTTCGCAAATCGAGATGGGTGAGCTTTCCGTTACCGATAGAGGGAAACCGAATTTTCGCGAAAGTACCGGACTATGGAAACGAAAATACCAGCGCTTTCGTCGAATTGCTTTTCGAAAGCCGCGCGACCGAAAGTGCGGGTTCAAAGAAGTTGTACCTGTCCACACCGACTTTTTTGTTTCCACAAACGGCGGAGGAGACGGAGTAATTACAGCGCTGCTTTGTTTCTTGTTTCGAAAGGTTTTTATCATCGAGCGCGTTTAGCCTCATTAACGGATTCTAGCGAAACTAAACCGCGTAGAAAGCGGCAACTGTTTTTCCATCATAACGCGAAGATGTTTTCGGGGACCGTCACAGCATCCAATCCGGACCGATCCTATATGAATCCGCGTATCAACTATCATCCGCCTGCTCGTAATAGTAGGAATAGTCGATGCCCCTCATGAACGTGTCGCGATCGTTTATCCTATCTGTTAAAGCGGACTGCAACAAGGTTTTTATTTGCGCGGAGTCCGTTACGCTCTTTTCCATCGCGGAGAGATACTCTTTTTTATTGATTTTACTCCAATCCACGCACACTTTGAGGTTCTTTTTTAGAATCAGGTCAAGCCAAATGCGTGTGCTTCTGCCGTTGCCTTCCATAAAAGGATGCGCCACATTCATCTCGACATATTTTTCTGCAATTTCGTCAAACGCGCTCTCTGGCATCGCTTCGATCTTTTTCAGGGTTTCCGGCAAGAACCGCGCCACGGCAAATTGAAAACCGCCTTTCGCTATGTTAAGCGTTCGGATTTGCCCCGCAAAATCATAAAGCCCCCCGAACAAATACCCGTGAATCTGCTGCAATCCTCTCACTGTACCGACTTCTATCGTATCGAGCAAGGAGCTTTCGAAAAGGGCATAAGCCTTGGATTTGCTCTTTCCGTCGATCGTTTCATCACTATATGTGAACCATTCGATAAAGCGATTCGCCTGTTTACTTGGAAAGTTTTTGGCAAGTTCTATGATTCCGTCATAGTCGAGAACGTTCGCAATACGTTTTTTACCGTCGGGCGCGATAAACTTGAACTGGGTAGTCACGCTACCCAGTTGATTGTTTTCGCGTTTTAACTTTGCTTTGAGATATTTCCAGTAATTTCGATTCTTCTCATAATCTTCCACACCGCGAAGAACGCCGATGATATCCAGCACAGAAAACCACCATTTGGATGTTTCATCGTCCCAAACGGCGCGGACTTCTTTATCATTAAAAAACCGAATGGAAACTTTGCTCGTTTTTATCACCTACCCGTTCTTATTAGGCGACGGGAATCCGGGTTGCTACGGGTCATAAACCCTGCGGGAATTGCAAGTCCAATATTTGCACATCGTTGATTAAAAGCCTGTCATCGGTTCTCGATGCTCGACTTGTGATCTGTAACGAGTTCCGTCGAGGAGCTGTATGTCTACATACCCGCTCCGCATCCGATAGACTTTCCGGAGCGCTTCTTTTTTCTTTGATTCGAAACAGTCGTCGTCAAATGCCTCAAACCACCATTGCTCTTCAAGGCGGGACGAGGGCGGCTTTCTCCGTAATAGATTAAAAGAGTCTTTCTCTATCTCAGTCATCAGATACTGGCCTCGGCCATAGCTGACCTCGTTCCGGACGAGAAAGTATCTCATCGGTCACCCCTCACAAACGGATTTTGATAATATGGTTTCAACCAATAGTATAGCAAAAAGGGATACGAGCTCACCGATCCAGATACGACGTTCAACCAAAGGTATAGTCCATAATAAGCCGGGCATAGGCAACAAAAAAACTGCCGCCTCATTGACAAGAGACGACCGTTATCTTCATTTCTTCGAGGTAGGCTTCGGACAACTGAGCGTCGATGCTGGTCTCGGATTGCTTATCGGATGATACGCTCGCATAGGCGGCGGCTGTTTTCATTCATTACCTCACGTTTGAGTTGTTCGGGATTTCCACTCATTTTCGCGACGTCACGAAAATGATCAGTTGCCGAGGATTCCTCGGTGGTTAGAAGTTATCAGCAGCCTCTTGATCAGCTTTTTTCTTCTCTATCTCAGCATATTTCGGAGATAGATAGCCTAACGAGTGCTCAATTTTATAGTTCTCGCCTGAAAGTATATGTATAATTGATGAACCGTTCGGAAAAACCCAAGTTGAAATATACATCAGGTGGCCTATTGACACAGCAAAACCGTACTCTGAAGGATCATCCTCGTAAAGCCGATTTGACCAAATAATGTTTTCGTTGGTGGGCTCACCGTATTTTTCGCTTAATATTTTCTTGATTTTATTGAAATCGTCAATGTACTTATTCGGATTCACGTAGGATTCATTAAACGCATACGCAGCGATATAACAAGTTTCCTCGTAAAACATATAAAAAAGTTGAGCGGAGAGGCCGGATACTTTTAGGTGATACTGCACACTATCCGTCTTGTTGTAAACCGGCGTCCCTAACGCATCCATCTCGGAAGCGATGATCTCTTCGCGCGTCATCCCCCAGCGCATTTTTCGAAAATCATATTCTTCCGTCCCGTAACATGTGAGAGCAATCAGAACAAAGGCAAAATATACCATGATCGTTTTTTTCATTCCCTATTCCCCCTTTATTTATGATACAGGTGTCTCGATGTTGCGAGAGGTGTTCTTGAACGGATGTGGGGTCGCTATTGGTAGTCTACGATAATTACCCAAGGGCCGTTTGTTATCATGCGAATATAGTATGTGCCAATGCCGTAAAAATAAGAGACACCCACGGACGTCCCACCACAACTTTCATAATGAAGTTCGTCGGGATAGTGTATGAATAGACTAGGATCATCATACTCCGTGGATACCCAAGAAACCTTCCAGTTTCGCTCGACGGTGAATAGCGGCGTATTCATAGTGCCCACGCCTACGAATTCCGCTACGTGTTCTGTTACTGGCTTTGCCGGTTCTGGCCTGTATGGTGGCGTGTCATCAATCTCAGATACTCTCCCCAAGTCCATCCAAGCGCAAGAAGAAAGCAAACCACCCAAAAGAAAAAAAAGGAGCAACACCAAAGTTTTCCTTTTCATCTCTTCTCCTCCTTATAAGGCACCAGATTGTAAATATTATACCATAATTTTTGTCATAAAAATTGCGGCTTGCAGACTGTTAGGAAAACGAATCAGGTCCTGTTGACCTCCCGGGGTTTTCGGGCTATCGGAGATCGACTGGGAGGTACGGACATCATATCAATTCCGATAAACCTGTCTAACAGTTCATATGCAAGACTGTTCTATTTATTAAAGGCACTCATTATCCAAGCAATCAAGAAAAATACTCCAATGACTATGCCTACAGTACACCCACAGCCACCTCCACAGCCATCTGGAATCTTGTTATCGTTTTCGGAATCGTGAAGATATGACCTTTCTTTTGTAGGCCTGTACGTGGATTGGGAAACGTACGCTGATGGTGAGGAGTCCTCTAATCGCAGTCTATCTGTTGTCGAACCATAGTCGTGTTGGGTTCCGTAGCCTGTCGGCAAGGTGATGATCGCTTTTAAGGTCTTTCTGCCGTTAACCGCTTCCACAGCAAAGTATTCGATCACATTTCCGATGACCAACGCCCCATAACGGCAGTTTAAACTTGCCGAAATGTAACTAGTCAATTGTTTGTATGCTGTGTCTCTGTTTGCTCCCGCTTTCTTGATCTCAGCAATAAAAAAAATCTCTTTTTGCTCCACCAAGATGTTTCTATACAGGATAACAACGTCGGCTCTTCCGCCGTAACTACCTATTTGGATTGGGTACTCTGTTTTAACTACGCCGTTTCCATACCCAAAATCCTTAACCAGTTTCTCGGCGAAGGCCATTTGAATCGTTAATTCATCAATCGGCATAGAAGAGCGTTCTTATCCTTTTAGTTATTCGAGCCAGACTACAAAACGCTGGCAACTGGTCATCCATTGCCTTTTTCCTCCTAAATATCAATACCGCTTTTTCTCAATCAAAAATGGTGTTCGCCCTCTTGTTGTTTTCAACTTCAGATGATGTGATACTTGCATTTGGTTAATCCGCTGCCCATCTATATTCAAATTCACCTGTATCTAATTTTAAAGTTTCGTCAAGCTTTCTCTTCATCTCATTACCTCCAGGCATTGATGGGAGCATAAAGAAATAATTACGAATACCAAAGTTGATACCTGCAAGGCACGATTTCGCTTTAATCCAGTTCTGCGGACTAAAAACGCGATTGGCTGGTTGCTCTTCATTGGAAGCCGCCTCTAAAGCCATATTTAGGCAAATTCCACCTATTTTAACAATATCTTCTACCATATGGTATCTTTCTGCTTTGCTAAGACATACTTCAGGGTTAGGAACGCGATCCGATAGATTGTTAGCAATTGCAAAGCACATTGAAACGGCATACAGATGGTGATAGGGCGCATAAGCCTTCATGGCCAAAAGAGTTTCGTTTAAATTAAGAGGATTATCTTGGCCCCAGGTTTCCCAAATATGATTCATCCAACAGTTTAGAGCATAAACGTTTTCGGCACGATAGTCCCGCTTGAACAGTTGCTCGAAATACTTATCAAAAATCTTGTTTTCACTGTGGGCGACATTTGGTCGTTGCGAATGCCATGAGATCATGTATTTCCCGAATTCTGAAAGATCGACCATCATTTTTTTATCTCTGTCAGCAGGCGGTTCTTCCCCGCGTTTAGTTATAAAATATCCTTTTGGATATTTTTGCTCATAAGCTTTCTTGAGGCTTAAGACACGGCGGTCATTACTCCTCAAATCCCTCGGTTTGACACCGCTTTGTGAGTTTGTACTGATACTGATCTTGTCCGCTCTGTCACGCTGGGGAATTTCGTAGAAACGGAATAGAAGGTTTGTGTCAGTAAGAGTCTTTACTCGCTCACTACAGCTTAAAATCGTGTTGAGCGATTGGCATCCATTCACCACGCTTACTCCATGGAGATGGAGCTCTGAATCTCTTTTCTCTATTCGGTTGCAGATGGCAGTAATCCCATTGTGGAAGAAAAAGAAATCTCTATGTCGGTCACTATAAATTGTGTTTTTGATTCCCTTATTTACCACATTGTTTAGCCCTAAGCTTTGGCGTACATTCTTCTGAAATAGTGTTCCATCTTTAATTCCTGGGAATTTGATACACTCGGAAAGAGGGACAACGGCTATTATAACCCGTGTTTCCGCGATACAGATCTCAAGCGTCTGGCAAATATTAAGATCAAGAATGTGGGAAAGTGAAGGGTTGTCACATTCGAGTGCCATGTTATAGCGACGGGTGATTTCGTCCTCGTCTACGACCATAAGAGAGGCTACAAGATCTTCCCTTTCAGATAACTCCGCTAAGCTTTTCTGGAAAGTCGCCAAATCTCTCTGTGCGCTTTCTGTCAGTTCACCAGTCGTGATGAGTTCAAAACAAATCTCATATTCATCCTCAAGCGCTCGTGCCACCTCTGACAGTTTTCGCTTTAATTTATTGTTTGCAACTTCCTGTAGACGTACCAAATCCCGCATCTGAATCCAAGCAGACAGCACCTCGCGAAGAGGTTCTGCATCTACCCTATTTTCTCCGATAAATTTACCCTGAATAACGAATATTGTTGCATGATCATCGTCTACAAAGATTGCATCGATTTGTTTATCATCCGCTCCATCAGTTATATCATCCCGTACTTGGATAGGATCTCGAAGGTGTATGTTGCGCAAATACCAAGCCACAAACCTTTGCCCGTCATTCGTGAAATACTGTTTGTAAAAGTCTTGAGTGATATCGCTTCTTATTCGAGTAATCATTTTCCCCTCCAACCCATAATATCTAGTTCGTTACATTACTCTAAAAAAGCACAATCGTTTCTTCTACTAGTAAAACTTCACATCACGCGCTCTAATAGCTCTTTGTAACTATTCACCATCTCGTATTTGACGTTGCCGCTGCTGATCTTTAGGAAGTGCTCTCTGGCGCATTCAATCTTTTGCAACTCCCTTTTCCTTATGTCAAGGGACGATAAGCTTCCCTTCGTCTCCGCTACAAAATAAATGTGTTTCACTTTTCCTTCATAAAATGCGATCGCCCAATCGGGGTTGTATTCTCCGACCGGCGTGTTTATAAAAAACCGACGCGGCAATTTTACGTAGATCGCCACCGCATCTGATTTATCCAACTCAGTCGCGAAGTTTTTCTCGACTTCGGAATCGTATAAGAGATAGTCGTACAGATTTTTTTCCGTTGGAATAGCGTTCGTGTTCAATCGACCTTTTAAGGAGTATTCGGTGAAGATGTCGGTTTCATACGTTTCGGAAAGCTTGTTGTACGTGATGTGCTCAATAATCACCGTCGCCAACTGTTCGTTTATAAGATTTGACGCCTTGATGATGAATTCTTCCGGATTCTCCTTGAACTGCGCGAAGCATTCCGTATTCGTTCCCCTCAAAATGTTCACCACATCTTTTCTCGTTAATCCGGTAGCTTCCACGATCTTTCCGATCAGGTCGAATTTCACTTGCGTACTGGCCTGCGCCTCAACGACGGTTGCCTGGGACTTTCCTTTGGTGAAGGCTTCTCCTTTTTCCAATGCTTCACGAGAGTCAATCCGGCCCATCTCCCCGGTTTCTATCCGAAGCATCATCTTAGACACCCGAAGATTATTGTCTAAAGCCTCTACCGAGTTTTTGATAAGTTCATTGATGTCTAATCGCACCGCATATGAAGATTTGGCGTTGATCTTCTCCCATAACGCCTGGAATTCTTTCATTTTCAGCTTTTCCTCGTTGACCCGAATCTCTACGTTGTTCTTTCGTGCATCTTCGGGTTCCATCGCCGAGGGATTGTAGATGGTGCTGAGAAGATTTATGATGTCCGTTTTGTAAGGGATAAGCGTTTCCGGAAGAACTAAAACGTTCTTATCCACATCGTTATAGTATTTCTCCGTCAAGATACCCTGGGTATCCACGTAATCATTTTTGATCAGGGTATGGTGTATCTTGTTCGCTGTTTCTTTGTCAATCAAAAATTCATTCAATCCGTTTTCATCGCGGAGCGTCTTCCCCATAAAGAGTTCGGCGGTCACTTCTCTGGGGCGATCCGAAACCACCTCGGCTATCTCCGTTTGCAGCTTTCTGACGAACTCATCGTAGCTTTCGCTCGCGATAACCGTTAGGGTATTGATGCGATGGACATCTCCCCCCAGTGTCGTGGCATCCATTCGTTCCCCCTGATTGTTTACGCATAACCGCAGCCCTCTTCCCACCTCCTGGCGTTTTCTAACCTCCGACCCGCTTTGCTTGAGGGTACAAATTTGGAAGACATTGGGATTATCCCATCCTTCTCGAAGGGCAGAGTGAGAGAAGATGAACCTAACCGGTTCTTTGAGGTCCAGTAGCCGCTCTTTGTCTTTCATGATCAGATCGTAGGCATCCGCATCATCCGATGTTCTTTCGGTCTTGTCTTTTATCTCGCTGTCGATGATCCGGTTGGTTTTTTTGTCGATGGAAAAATATCCGGCATGGGTGGAGTCCGCGGCAATTTTATTCAGATACTCCTTATATGCTGAATTCTCGAGAGTTGCGTTACAGGTGTTGACCGCTTCCCGATACTCCTCTTCGAAAATATCAGCGTATTCCCCGTTCAAAGCATGGCCGGAAGCGTCGTATTGTTTGTATTTAGCGACCTCATCGATAAAAAAGAGCGTCAGTACTTTGATGCCTTTCGGGTAAAGCAGCCGTTCTCTCTCCAGATGAGACTGGATCGTCTCCCGAATTTGTATCCTTCGCGTATGCGCGTGATTATTCTCTGAACCTCGGCCTTCCCCAACGCGAAGGACTATTCCGTTGGAGAGCTCCACCTCGTTTTTCAAGCCATCAATGCGGGAGATCGCGTAGCCCTTGTATTGTTCCAGCCCGTTCGAATTCTCATACAGGTTATAACCCTCCGTGACAACGCGAGAAACTTTTTTGACGCCTTGGGTGAACTTGATTTCGTATTCTAATGTCGCGGTCGGGGCTCCTTTAGAAAGGTTGATGCGTTCAAGGTAAAGATAACATTCCGTACCGGTGGTTCCGGAAAACGTTATGCCCTTTACCGCTATCTTCTTTACCAGACGCTTGTTGTACGCTTCCATAGCGTCTAACCGGTAGACCATATTATAAATGGAATCCCGCCGGTGAGTAGCGGAATAGCGCAGGGTCATCAACGGATTAAAATTCTTGAGCTTTTCTTTGGTTGTCTTCCCTTCTACAGATTGCGGTTCATCAATGATGAGAATAGGCCGAGTCGCGGCAATCACGTCCATGGGAGCTCTGGACCGGAAGCTATCCAGTTCCATATAAATCCTTCTCGCGTCTTTTCCTTTGGCATTAAACGCCTGAGAGTTAATAATCATTGCGTTGATCGCGCTATCGCTGGCAAATTGGTCAATCCGAGTCAGATTCGCGGAGTTATAGATGAAATAACGAATCTTTTTTCCATAGTCTTCGGTAAAATGATCGCATGTTAGCTCGAAGGCTTTGAATACTCCTTCGCGAATTGCAATAGAGGGGACAACAACGATAAATTTACTCCAACCGTACCGCTTATTGAGTTCATACATCGTCTTAATGTAGGTATAGGTCTTTCCTACGCCGGTTTCCATCTCGATGGTCAGATTGTAGTGTCCTTCCAGTTTTTTGGATGGCTCCAGTAGGCTTCGCCGTTGAACCGCCTGAAGGTTTTTGAGTATAGCCTCTTCGGAAAGCCGTATTCTCTCGTTGTTATACCCGGTGAAAAACTCCTCCTCAAACAAATTCGGATCAGTCGCTCTCGCAACTCCTTTGTCCATAAGATAGGCGCGGGTCTGAAAAGGTTGGCCGGAAAAGACGTCGCATACAGCCGCGGCGGCCTCTTCCTGAAACTTTTGATGCTTGAACTTCAGTTTCATCCCGCTTCCTCCTACAAAACCTTGATTTGGGTGTTCGGCGCATGCTCTTTGAAAATCTCCCAGGCATTGATCTTATCCTGGCTGGAAGAGAAACTGCCGTCTCTAAACACCGCTCGTAAGGGTTGGCGTTTGGCAATCTCCACGAACACATTTTCCGGTACCTGACAGGCGAAACAAGCGATCAAGGCGTTATGATCTATCGTATGCACCGCTATGCCTTCGACGGTTTCCATTTCATGTTTCAAGGACAAGGGTAATCCCCACTCCAAAAGAACGCCATAAAGCAGATCGAGTTCCGTTCTCTCCTCTTTGATATTGGATTCAAAATCGAGCAACCTTTCTTGGGAGTATTCGTGCGGGGCGTAATACACGTCCTTCATGTTGGTGCTGTCCGCTTTGAAAACACGGAATCCGATGTCTGGGACTTCTTTGGGTTCCTCTCCCAATTTGAGCTGCTTGTTGGAACCCTGAATTTCTTCTTTGATCTTCTCTCCTGCTCTCC
>ENA-UPTA01000947-UPTA01000947.1-activated-sludge-metagenome-genome-assembly--contig:-NODE-947-length-33113-cov-6.460221_pt1 | contig 33113 bp, 26 predicted proteins | sample MGYA00238184_ERZ773361 | MGnify/ENA primary metagenome ERZ773361 (study PRJEB29100, sample SAMN05720205) | activated sludge metagenome | isolation source: anaerobic digester from wastewater... | reverse complement strand
AGCCAGACTTATGCGCTGGCTTCTTTAAAAAGTTTTAATCGGACAACAGTGATTTAAAATTTCTGTGGAAACCATTATTATATACTTGGTTGCTATTTTGTTTCTAAACTTTAATGTATTACTCAACTGTCGTATTCACAATTGCAACTTTACAGCAATGCTTCAAAAAAAACAACAGGGGTTTCTTATCGAATATAAAAAAAACTGTTAGCTTTGAGGTTAGCATATTAACATGACTTCTTTCATTCATATATTTCAGTTGGGTAGTTTTTTATAAGGTTATGAATTCAATGATTGGAACAAAAAAGCTCATAAAGAGACTATGTTTTCTTGCGGTTCTTATTTACATATCTATTGCTGCGAAAACTCAGGATATTATTATTATTCAGAACCAGTGGACCAAGTGGGAAACAGATACTTTACAAAATTATGAAGGTAAAATGAAAGTTACAAAAAAAAGAATAAAATACACTTCTACGAATTGTTTGATAACTGAAGAAATATTATTTTTCTATGATGAGTGTAATATTTTAATCAGAAAGATAAAAATCAGATCAGACTGTAAGCGTAATATTGGTGAAGGGCGAATTATCCGAGAAAGAAATTATAAAAGTAGTTGTGATAAAAATAAAAACAATTAATGAACTGCTTTTCGCGACAACATGGGGATTGAGTTACATTTTAATGTCCTCGAGTTTATTTAATAATTTACACAGGATTAAAAAAGTGGCATTTGACAATTATATTCAATGAAAAGAAGTTTTCGATTTCTTCCGAAAAACGGTACTAAACTTTGCGAAACTTACATCGGATCTTACACTCTAAGAATAAAGTTAAGAGGATTTTTCATAGTATTTTTTACTGTGTTATCTTCAGTACATTGTTTTGGGCAGAACGATTCAGTTTTTAAATCACTTCAACCTCTGTTTGAGAGTCAGGAGGAAATTCAGTGTGATTCAGTTAGTAGCTATACAGTAACTGGGAAGATAGAATGTAAACTGATTTTTTCGCAGCGGAAGTTTGATTCTCAAGGCAATCAATCTGTTGATATTGGCAGAATCAAGGTTGCAGTCAACGACCAATCTATTCTGTTATCAGAGGAAAAGATAACCGGCAAAAAAGTCCTTCAGCTGGGTTACGACACTTGCTATGTAAGAGAATTTACCCAAAAGGATAATATGAGAGAATATTCATACTTAATGCTTTTTAGAAATAAATCAGTTGCAAATGACTGGGAAATTGAGGTATCTCCTCAAGGAAGTCACTGCATCGATACCGATTATCACTGGGTTAAAATAAGCAAAGACAAAGATAACTTCATCTGTTTTTCGTGCCTGTACAATATTAAGATTATCGAACTTGATTTAAATGCAGATAATCAAACTGAAATTTACTTAATCAGCTACATTTTTTGCGAAGGCAAGGCAGAAATTTACCGTATAAACAACAAAAATTAATAACCGGACACATTCCGGGTATTTAAACCACGCGTGTGAGTTTCAACATATTGGTGGGGGTTTTGCTAGTCATCGGAGTGGAACCTACATGAATCACCAGATCGCCTGGCCGAACCACATCATGACTTTTCAATATTCGCAACGAATGCTCTATAGCATCGTCGATATTGGTATAGAGCGGAATGCTATAGGTTTTAATTACTCCCCACAGCAGCGGCAGCCGGCGCAGTAAACGTTTGTTCCCTGTAAACGCGTAAATATCTGCTTTCGGACGATAGCTTGAAATCTGAAAAGCCGTATGCCCAGAATAGGTAAATGCCACGATGGCTTTTGCGCCCGTCTGTTTTGCCATTACTCCGGCTGAATAACAAATTGAATCCGGCAGGAAATCAGATGCACTCTCGTTTGGTTTGTGGTCGAGATAAAAAATATCGTTGTTATGCTCCGTGTACTCAATAATGCTTTGCATGGCTTTGATTGAGTCAACCGGAAAGGCTCCTACCGATGTTTCACCACTCAACATCAATGCGTCGGCATGATCGATAACTGCATTGGCAACGTCAGTTGCTTCGGCACGGGTTGGTCTGAAATTAGTAATCATGCTCTCAAGCATTTGTGTGGCAATAATTACAGGCTTACCTGCTTTAATACATTTGCTGATAATAAGCTTCTGAATGGTGGGGACCTGACTAAAACTCACCTCTACCCCCAAATCGCCACGTGCAACCATGATACCGCAGGCTTCGGCAACAATATTATCGATATCGCTGACAGCTTCAGGCTTTTCAATTTTGGCTATGATGTCGATATCGGCATTATGTTTTTCAATAAGCTTTTTTAGATCCTTTAAATCCTCCGCTTTTCTCACAAAAGACAAGGCAATCCAATCAACCGCATTTTTAATTGCAAATTCGGCATCCAATATATCTTTCTCGGTCAGGCTAGGCATTGTTATACTTGTGTCGGGAAGATTAACTCCTTTTTTTGAGCTGATGATGCCACCGTTCACCACTCTGGTTTTAACGCAGACCATTCTGTCGGTTTCGAGAACTTCTAGCCGTATTTTGCCGTCATCAATCAGAACCATGCTTCCCGGCTCAACATCGCGGGCAAAAAACTCATAATTGATAAACAACTGCTTAGATGTTCCGATACAAGGTTTAATGGTGATTTCAACAATGTCGTTTTTCTCAACCAGCACACCATTGTTTTCGACATCTCCAATTCTAATTTTCGGACCCTGCAAGTCGGCCAGAATAGAAATATTCACATCCATTTCTTCCTCCAGCGAGCGGATAGTTTCGATTACGATTTTCTTGTCTTCGTGTTTCCCATGCGAAAAGTTAAGACGGAACACATCGAGTCCTTCGGTTATCATTTTTTTTAACGATTCACGGTCTTGCGAAGCCGGACCCAGCGTAGCAATAATTTTGGTTTTTGAATCAAGGATGCCAAACATTGTTTGATATTTTCAGGGGTTAACAAGTGTTAAAAATAATCATTATATTTTACGATAGCAATGAATCGAAGTCATTTCGTACAATAATTAAATTCAATTTGATTAATAGATTTCATATAAATAGGTTATAATGCAAAGTCCTTAAATAATAATAAAATGATGTTGAGGAATAGCACTTATAAAAAAAATTCGTATTTTGTGCTAGATACCATTATAACATGTTGATTTGAAAATATTTACTAAAAATATTCAATTTCTTCCTGTACGTTTTTCAACTGATTACCAAAACACCATATAATGAAAAAACGAAATCTTGTTTTAATATTTATTGTTTGTTTATATAGCATTACTCTTCAGGCTCAGGTTCAAATTGGCAGTAGCTTTCAGGGAGATAATGCAACCGATCGTCTTGGGTTTGCCATTTCTATGCCCAGTGCTACCACAATTGGAATAGGCGCATATAACAACGACGTTTCGGAGGGATATATCAAGATATTTACCCTGTACAATAATGAATGGGTTCAAAAAGGAGAAACTATTAGCAGTGATGTGGTAAACGATAATGTTGGAGGATCGTTTAGCATGCCCGATGAAAATACAATTGCAATTGGTTGCAGTGGCAGTTCCGCAAATGGCTACAATTCAGGCAAGGTAAATGTGTATTCATGGAATGGAAGCAGCTGGATTCAAAAAGGTGCCAGCATTCTTGGTGAAGCAGCTTACGATGGGTCTGGTATTTCGGTAAGCATGCCCGACGAGAACACCGTTGCTATCGGTGCTAATGGGAACGATGGAGATGTTGGAATTGATAGTGATGTTGGCCATGTCAGGGTATTTTCCTGGGATGGGTCTCAATGGATTCAGAAGGGAGGCGATATCGACGGAGAAAACCCCGACGACAGATCGGGCTGGCCGGTATCTATGCCCGATGCAAATACTGTTGCATCAGGAGCTTATTATAACACCGGCAGTTTTAGCCATGGAGGTCATGTGCGTGTCTTTGAATGGAGCAATACAGATTGGGTGCAGAAAGGGAATGATATCGACGGTATCGCCGACGGAGAAAATGCAGGATGGTCGATCAGTATGCCCAACGCCAATACAGTGGCACTGGGAGCAATTGGATATAACGGAAGTAGTACCGCTATTGGTCAGGTACGCATCTACGGTTGGGATGGCAGCGAATGGGTGCAAAAAGGCGAAGGAATTGATGGGGAAGCGGCTTACGACCAATCAGGTTTTTCGATAAGCATGCCTGATGAAAACGCTATTGCCATTGGATCAATATTTAATCAGGGCAACGGAGAGTATTCCGGTCATGTCAGAGTATATAAATGGGTTGGTAATTCGTGGGTTAAATATGGTTCCGACATCGACGGAGTAGCTGTATATAACTTTGAGGGTTTTGCAGTAAGCATGCCCGATTCAAAAACAGTTGCAACGGGAGCCCCCTATAACAATGACAATGGCACGGAAGCAGGTCAGGTACGTGTTTTCTCTGTCTGCGACAGTTACAGTTATTATTCTCAAGAAGCATGCGTAAGTTATCTATCACCAAGTGGGAATTACTCTTGGACATCAAGTGGATTACATAATGATACTATTCCCAATTCTTTAGGATGCGATAGCATTATTTCAATTAATCTTACCATTATTGGGGTTGATATTTCTGTCACAAATTCATCACCCGTGCTGATAGCAAATGCTGAAGAAGCTCAATTTCAATGGTTGGATTGCGATAATAACTATGCAGTTATAAATGGAGAAATCTCTAGTATTTTTACAGCCACCAGTATTGGGAATTATGCAGTTGAAGTATTGCAAAATGGCTGTATCGATACCTCTGAATGTATTACAGTAACCACAATATCAATTCCGGAGCTCACAAATGAAGATGAAGTATATATTTATCCCAACCCCGCAGGAGAAAGGATCAAAATTGTAAGCCTTGAACCGATTTTTGAAATTGAATTATTAAATGTTTCAGGAAAAGAATTATTGCATTTGGAGAGCGTCAACGAAATAGATGTACAGAGTTTTCCTCCCGGAATTTATATCCTGCAGTTTAAAACTGATAAATTAATCATCAGGAGAAGTATTGTTATTTTATAGGCAGTTTCTAAACAGGATTTAGGCTTCAAATGTTTTGATTTGACTGCCTCGCAACCCGCCTACCAGCCCAGAATGTGTGCAAAAATCAGGGGGGCAACAATAGTTGCATCCGATTCAATGACAAACTTCGGTGTTTCGGGTGAGAGTTTTCCCCATGTTATTTTTTCGTTGGGAACAGCTCCGGAATACGATCCGTAACTGGTTGTAGAATCGCTTATCTGGCAGAAATATGACCAAAACGGAATGTTTTCCCATTCCAAATCCTGAATCATCATCGGCACAACACAAATTGGAAAATCTCCGGCGATACCTCCTCCAATCTGAAAGAAACCAATACCATTCTTGGAATTGGCTCTGTACCAATCGGCAAGAAAAACCATATATTCTATACCCGTTTTCAGAATATTGACCGAAATATCGTTACGAATTGTAGCAGCGGCAAACATATTTCCCATAGTGCTGTCTTCCCACCCCGGAACTATTACAGGAATGTTTTTCTCTGCAGCTGCCAGCAACCAAGAATTCTTCGGGTCGATCTGATATTCGCTTTTCAGCACACCTGAAAGTAAAAGTTTATACATGAACTCATGTGGGAAATAGCGCTCGCCTTTAGCCTGAGCATCTTTCCATATTTTAAGCATTTTCTTTTCGATCTTGCGGAAAGCTACATCTTCGGGGATACATGTGTCGGTAACGCGGTTCATACCTTTATCGTAAAGGGCCTGTTCATCGGCAGGCGACAGGTCGCGGTAGTTAGGAACACGTATATAGTGATTGTGGGCTACCAGATTAAAAACATCTTCTTCGAGGTTAGCCCCTGTGCAAGTGATAATGCTTACTTTATCCTTTCTAATCATTTCGGCAAGCGAACGACCCAATTCGGCTGTACTCATTGCACCCCCAAGGGTTATCATCATTTTTCCGTTTTTCTGAATCAGGGCTTCATAAGCTTTTGCTGCATCAATAACCACCGCTGCATTGAAATGGCGGAAATGCTCTTCAATAAAAGTAGTAATAGGTTTACTTGTCATGGGTATGTTTTTTAAATATATAACTCAAAATTTTATAATACAATTTTGCTGCAAGAAAATCTGAGGATTTATCTATCGCATTAGGGCATAGCTCAACAATATCGAATCCAATTATCTTTGTTTTGGATATCACCTTTTCAAGCAGGTCGAGTACTTCGTAGTAAATCATTCCACCTGGTTCAGGTGTACCGGTTGATGGCAACACAGATGGGTCGAAAACATCAAGATCGATTGTAATGTAGGTATTATCGGTAAGTTTACTGCAAACCTGATCGATCCAATCCTTCTTTTTACGAATATCATTGGCAAAAAACACGTTTTCTTTTTTCAGGAACGGAACTTCCACAATATCCATACTTCGTATCCCCACCTGAATCAACTTGCTTTTCTTCGACGCTTCGTGCATTGCACAGGCGTGATTACAAGTGCTCCCATCGTATTCAGGTCGTAAATCGCTGTGTGCATCCAGTTGTAATACTGTCAGATTCTCATATAAATCATTTGCAGCACGCAAAGCGCCAATACTTACAGAATGTTCGCCACCAACCATGCTGAACAACTTACCGATTGCCATATATTTAGTGGCTTCAACGTAAATTTTTTCGATCATTTTTTCGGGAGAGGCAAAACCTCCTACCAGTGGCAACAGGTGAATCCCATTACGAAAAGGCTCCGAAGCCGATTCAATATCGTAAAGTTCCATGTTTTCTGCAGCATGAAGAAATGCCTCCGGGCCTTTGTCAGCTCCTTTGCCCCATGTAGATGTGCCGTCGTAAGCTACAGGCAGCAACACAGTTTTGCTGTTTTCGAAGGTCGCGAACTCAGATGGTATTCCTGCAAAAGTCCTGCTCATAAAACGCAATTATTTTTGCAAATATGAACAATTATTACAATTGATGAAATGATTTTAAGAATAATCGTAACCAAGAATGCGCAGCATCGACTTATAGCTTTGCTCTTTTGAAAACATCTTGGTAGTTATTTTACCATCTTCATCCTTATTTATAATAATGTGCTTCGGGCATGGTATCAGGCAGTGCTGCAAGCCTCCAAACCCCCCAATCGATTCTTGATAGGCACCAATATTGAAAAACCCGATATACAGGGTTTCTTCACCATCGTATTCTGGAAGGTATATAGCGTTAACGTGTTGTTCGGAGTTATAATAATCGTCGCTGTCGCACGTAAGTCCACCCAAAAAGACACGCTCATATGGTTTCTCCCAGTGGTTCACCGGAAGCATCAGATATCGCTTGCTGGTTGCCCAAGTATCGGGCAGAGTTGTAATAAAAGAGCTATCAATCATGTTCCACTTTTCCCTATCATTCTGCTGCTTCTGGTGCATAATTGCATATAGAGCACCTCCACTTTCCCCGACAGTAAACGTACCAAATTCGGTATATATATCCGGCTCAGGCACATCATTTTCTTCACAAGCCAACTTAATTTGATTTACTATCTCTTCAGCCATGTATTCGTATTCGTATTCGAAAGCCAGATTGTTCTTAATCGGAAATCCTCCGCCAATATTTAAAGAATCAAGCTCAGGGCATACCTTTTTCAGCTGACAATAAACCTGCATACATTTATGCAATTCATTCCAATAGTACGACGTATCCTTTATCCCTGTATTAATAAAGAAGTGCAGCATTTTTAGGCTGACCCTTGGATTATTCTGAATGTTCGACTCATAATATTCCATTATATTCTTATAACCCAGCCCAAGCCTGCTGGTATAAAATTCAAACTTAGGTTCCTCCTCCGATGCTATCCGAATGCCGACATTTAAATGCTTTTCGGTATGTTCTAGCAGTTTATCCAATTCGCCCGTATTATCCAGCACCGGTATTACCCATTCGTAGCCATCGTTTATCAATTCAGTTATCTTTTCAACATAAACAGGCATTTTATAACCATTGCAAACAATATGAAGTGTTTTATCAACCACATTCGATTCCTCCAGCGATCGGATAATATCAATATCGAAAGCAGAGCTGGTTTCGATATGAACTTTGTTCTTTAACACTTCTTCAAGCACAAACGAAAAATGATTACTCTTGGTGCAATAACACTGATAATATTTCCCGGAGTAATTTGCCTTGGCAATAGCAACATTGAACCAAACTCTCGCACGGTTAATATTTTCGGATATCTTAGGGAGGTATGTAAACTTTAAAGGGGTTCCATATTGCTTAACAATATCCATTAGAGGTATTTCGTGAAAGTACAACTCACCATCCTCCACGTAAAACTCTTCCTGAGGGAATTCAAATGATTGTTCTATTAAGTCCAAGTACCTAAGTTTCATAATTCTATATCGATTACATTAATTTTATTTTACAAATGTAATGCAATTAATTATATGTCGAATTAAGCTGAGTAAATAATTTACAATTATTTCAATTCAATAAAATAATTGTATTATATTATATTTCAATGAGTTAGAAAAACATTATTAATACACTCCCCAAAACTTGCGTAAAAACCATTCAAGACTTAGCAAGAACAGAATAATAAAGAAGAGTATTTTTAAGTCGATTAGGTTGCTGAGTTTGATTTGTTCAAACATATTGGTAACAATATTTTTATCGGACCGTATTAACCCATTTAATGTTCCGATCTGATTGGGATAGACCATTTTTCCGCCATTTTCAACAGCCAGTTTAAAGAGCATCGAGTGGTCGGCCATTGATGAAAGCTGCTCCAGATTGATTTCGACAACAATAAATTCTGCACTGGCACTGTAAGTCTTTGTGTCAAACTCCAGAGCTGCTTCATATGAATATCTTCCTGGAGGCAAAGAGCCCAAATTCAGCGTGTAATAGTTATCGTTACGACTAAACAGCTTTTTCAAGATTCTTCCTTTCTCGTCAGTAATTGTAGCGTATAACTCCGAGGTATTATTTAGCTCAAATGCTTCATCATAGAACTCAGCCTCAATTATCACCGGTTCGTTTTCGTTAAACACCCTTTTAGAGTCAACAACCAAACTTTGTTTGTCGTGGGTGGTAATCATATACTGAACCATTTTATTAACAAATTGGTTGAACAACTGGTGAGAGCCTGACTGTCGGTATGCCTCCATTCTCCAGCGCCAAATGCCTTCTCCTGTAATAAAACCATTTTTACTGCTTCCATTATCAGAAAATGCGATTAGCGGACGGTTTGTTGTGACTGCATTTATTTTTTGCGTCATTAATTTACGACCTGCACCGGTAAATGAATATTCACCAAATGGCACAACTAACGGCGGCAAAGAGCTCACAATGTCTATCCATTCCTGATCATTTGAGTATGCTGAGAACGAAGATTGAAACAAAGGCGTTGCTTCGTCGAAAGATGACTTGGCTGCAGTAATTTTCAAACCCGATTGTGTAAGATTCAGTGCATCAAGCGATGTTTTTGCCCCTAATATATATATACAGGGGATTTTATTTCGTGAAATCTGATTCAGAATGTTACCAGCTGGGTTATTAACCGAAGGTACCTGATGTAATATAATAAGCTGGTACTTATTCATTGACTCAGTAACTGTGCCAGCGTATTGCACCGATATCTGATAATCGGGGTTGCTTTTCAGAGCATAGGCAATAGCTCCGATATCGGGATGAGGACTATTACCCAGAATAAGTATGTTTTGTTTATTATCGATCACTTCCACTACAAACGACTGACGGTTGTTTTCGGTGCTGATCTCTCCTTCGATGCGGTCGATTACAACCTCGTACTGCTGTAAGCCTTTAGAAGAAGCCGGAAGTTCCAGTTCAATTTTTTCGATACAATCGTCCTCATACGCGATAATTTCTTTTTCGAAGAGTTTTTCATTTACGTTAAGAACACGTATGCGAATTTTTTCATTATTGCATTGAACAGCTTCAACAATGATCCGTACCGGAAAACTGTTTTTGTAGAAAGCAACTTTATTGTGTTGTACCTGTTTTATAAATACATCTTTTGAGCGCACAGTATCACCCAGTGCAATGGTATAAACAGTTGTGCCTATATCGGTGGAGTATACAGGGTTTTCACCCACATTGAATATGCCATCACCGGCAACAATAACTGCCCCAAGGTTTCTCCCTGAATGCGCAGCACGAATCATTGGAAAAATTTCAGACATATCAGTAGCTTTATCGGAGAAATCGATGATTGAGTCCTGGCGCATTTGTTCTCCAAAATTGTATTGATACACCTGATAATCGGTACTCAGGTCACTCATCAGGTTCCTTATGTCGTTGGCGTACTGTCGGGAATAATATAAAGAATCAGTGTTTCGCGAAACTGATGCGGAATTATCGAGTGCGAATACAATAATTGGTTTTTCAATGATTTTTTTCTTTGTTTTAAGTAATGGAGCAAACAACAAGCATAATATTAGAAAAACAGAGAGAAACCTCAGGAGTGCCAGAAGTAAGATCTTCCATTTTTGAAGCTCTGCCAGTGCCTTGTCGCGATAGTACAACGCCATGCTCATACCTACTGACAACACTAGAAATAAGGCCAACCACCACCACGAGTACTGAGCTATCATTTACAATGAGGTTTTAAAGCTTTTAGTTTGAAAAACATCCACTGGCTAAATCATGCCTCCACACACACTGATAACCTGTCCGGTTACATACGACGACAAATCGGACCCCAAAAATACAACAACGTCGGCAACATCCTCTGGTTTTCCTGCTCTTCTGAGGGCAATTTTCTCGTTCCACGTGTTTCTGTAATCCTCCGGCAATGCTGCTGTCATTTCTGTTTCGATAAATCCGGGAGCAATGGCATTGCATCTCACATTCCTGGAGCCCAACTCCTTGGCAATGGATTTGGTAAACCCAATGATTCCGGCTTTGGAAGCTGCATAATTTGCCTGCCCTGCATTACCGTTCACACCTACAACAGAGCTGATGTTTATTATGGATCCGTTCTTCTGCTTAAGCATGATTTTTTGCACTGCTTTGGTCAGGTTAAACACCGATTTAAGGTTTACGTTTATAACCATATCCCATTGCTCTTCTGTCATACGCATCAGCAGGTTATCACGGGTAATACCGGCATTGTTCACCAGTACGTCGATGCGCCCGAAGGCAGCATAAACATCATTAATAAGCTTTTCAGCATCGGTAAATGAGGCCGCATTCGACTCAAACGCTTCGGCTTTTACTCCGAGACTTCGCAATTCAGAAAGAAGGCGGTTATAATTTTCATCAGCCCTCAAGTCGGAAAAAGCAACCTGAGCCCCCTGCTTTGCAACTGCAATAGCGATAGATCTTCCGATGCCCCTGGCTCCACCGGTTATTAAAACCACTTTGTTTTGAAGTAATTCCATAGTCAGTAATTTCAGGTAAAAATAATAAAATCAATTTCTTTTCTAAAACATTTTCCCAGGTATGGGATAAACGCAAGTAATATTGCTTTAATATCTGCTTTTTTTATTAAATTTACCCAAATAAATCAAAACTATATCGTTATGAATGCAGACGCAATTCTTGAAAAGCTTGTTGACATTGGTATTGGCTATGGTCCGAAACTTATTGGAGCCATTGTAATCCTTCTTCTTGGTTTGTGGATTATCAAACTGTTTACAAAATCGCTGCGGAAAATGATGAATAAACGCAACACAAACAAAGAACTTCGTTCATTTTTTCTAAGTCTGGTTAACATCGCGCTGAAAGTACTATTGTTTGTAAGTGTACTTGGTATGGTAGGCATCGAAGTAACATCGTTCATTGCCATATTGGGTGCTGCCGGTTTGGCTATCGGTATGGCACTTCAGGGGAGTTTGCAAAACTTTGCAGGCGGGGTAATCATTATCTTGCTCAAGCCCTTTAAGGTGGGCGATGTGCTCGAAGCCCAGGGTTACCTTGGAATAGTGAAAGAAATTCAAATTTTCAGTACCATACTTACAACCTTCGACAACAAAACCATTATTATACCAAACGGAGGTCTGGCAACCAGTTCCATGACGAATTATTCAACAGAATCGCTTCGCCGTGTCGATTGGCTCTATCAAGTGGCCTACGGCGATGATATCGACAAAGTGAAGGCTCTATGCACCAAGCTGATTGAGAATGATAGCCGCATCTTGAAAGAACCGGCTGCATTTATCGCTGTAAATGGCTTAAAAGACAGCTCGGTTGAAGTTGCTGTAAGGGTTTGGGTAAAAAGCGAGGATTATTGGGCTGTGTTTCATTCTATGAATGAAAATGTGTATAATACTTTCCGAAGCGAAGGTCTTCATCTGCCCTACCCTCAAATGGATGTTCACTTACATAATTCAAAATAAATGGCTACAGATTCTTTATCACTACAATGGGTCGACGGAATGGAGTTTACATCTTTGGTAAACGGCCATTCCATTACAATTGACGCCAATTCCGAGTTTGGAGGCAAGAATAAAGGCCCCCGTCCGAAACCGCTGATGATGCTTGCCTTAGCAGGATGTACCGGAATGGACGTAATTTCAATTCTTCATAAAATGCGTGTTTTCCCCGACAGTTTCAAGGTTAACATCGAAACTGCCATCACAGATGAACACCCAAAACACTACACACGCATGAAAGTTATTTATGAATTCAGCGGCGAAAACCTTCCGGAAAACAAACTGAAAAGAGCTGTTGAACTATCGGAGCAACAATACTGCGGAGTGAGTGCAGTATATAAAAAAGCAATGAATCTTGAATTCGAAATCAGGTTGAATAACAAGGTACTTGCATGAAGCTTTTATTGATATACTGCAGAAGGTTTTCGTATGACCCGGCAGTTAAAACCCTTGCCGAAGTTGCTGATGAAACCGAAGGGAAAGAATTCATCAACGCGCAGGTAGCATTCATTCAGGTAGAAGAATCAGATGAAATTAACAGCCATAGTGTGGTGGAGAAACTGGTTAAGAATATTAAATGGGCATGCGGCAAAAACAGTACAAAAAATGTAGTACTTCATTCTTTCGCTCATTTATCGGAAAGCAAGGCCAAAACCGAAGTTTCGAAGAACATCTTCGATTTGGCACAGGCAAAACTCACCAATGCAGGATATTCGGCACAGCAAACACCTTTTGGGTTTTTCCTTGATTTACATATCGATGCCCCCGGATATTCGCTTGCAAGGATATTTAAAAGCTTTTAAAAGAAAGAATCTTATTTCTTAAAAATAAAAAACACAGCAAGTACGAGAAAAATAAACCCAATCAGGTGATTGATCCTGAATGTTTCTGTACGGAAAACCAGTAGAGTAAACAGTGTAAATACCACAAGCGTTATTACCTCCTGTATCACTTTCAGCTGAAACAACGAAAACGGGCCTCCGTTTCCCTGATATCCTATGCGATTTGCCGGTACCTGAAAAAAATACTCAAAAAGTGCAATTCCCCAACTAATGAGCACTATTGCAATAAGTCCAAGCTTGTTGAACCAAGTCATCTGCGAAAATTTCAGGTGCCCGTACCATGCCAGGGTCATGAAGATGTTGGAGCAAATCAACAATACAATCGTGAGAATTCCTTTCATCTGTATTTATAATTTTTTAATTGTTCATACGGAATCTCGCATAAAATAGTAAACGTTTTGGTGGGTGATATTTTTATCATGCTCGATCTCATAATACATCAGAATTTGCTTATTAAATAGGCATGGGTTATTACCAATTCCTCGACGCTATAATCTTTGAAATCATTAGAGACAGAGACCCTTTGCAGGTCTTCGGGCTTCCCACGCCATATTTTTTCTTCAGTTACAGGAATATTCAGGCCTTCATACATTTTTTTGTAATCAACTAAACGAAGTCGATTCTGTGGCTGAATCGCATTATCGATTATTTTCCATTGACGTATGCTGTACTTAAGGAAGTTAAAAACAGTAATGCTTTTATCGAAATGAGCAAAATGGTCAGTCATATCAATTTGATGACTCATCAAACCATCTTTTTTTAATAGTCTGGTAAATTCTTTCAGAATATCGCAAAGCACCTCCTGGTGTATATGCTCAAATGTATTGTTTGAACAAATAAAATCGAAGCTTGTATCATCGAGGCCGGTTCTCCTTGCATCGCACACAATAGGTCTCATCCCTATGAGGGCATAGAAATCGTACAACGAAAAGTCGCTACCTTCGGCAACCAGATCAACAAGCTTTTTCCACTTGCCCTGATCAATATCAGGTAAATATTTATGCAATTCACCTGATTTATGCCATTCGATAAATTTGTAAATACAGGCAAAAACAGACTTTTTGCTACTCCACGATCTGATGTCGATAGAAGTAATTTTACCAATTCCGCACAAATACATCGAAACCGGAACAACAGGATACCACCCGGTGCCGAGTTCAAGTACCGAAACGCTCTTCCATAAAGAGAAATCTGTATACTTTCGCAGGTAGTTCAGGTGGTCGGATGCAGCCTGGATTTTATATCCAAAATGCACGTCGTCTAGATCCAGTCCTCTGGTAACATTTTTCTGAAAAAAATAATTCAGTTTCTCCTTGAAAGGGAAGAATGATATAGTCTTCTGTACCAGTGCCTTAGATTTCCATTTTAACGACATACAGCCTTATGTGAGTTGCGGGATAAAAATATAAAAATTAAAATAAACCACATCATTAATACGTCAATGAATCACCCTAAAAGAATAGGTTGAATGTTATAAAAAAGGCACTCCGGGTTGGAATGCCTTTTTTCGAATTCAAAACACATTATCGCTTAATAAATTTGGCAGAGGTACGGGTATTACCATAAGTTAGAACAACCATGTAAACACCGTTATTAATATCGGTTACGTTGATTTGTTTTTGGTACTTTCCCTTAGTCACATTATTCAAATCGAAGGTTTTCACCAGTTTACCCTCAAGATTATATAGGCTGAGTCTGGCATTCGTAGTATTTTCGGTAATTTCAAAGGCCAGGTTGGCAATTTCGGTAACCGGATTCGGATAAATTAATAAATTAAGGTTTCCTTTGTCGGCAACGTTACTGCAAATTCCTACAGGGCCTTCGAATTCAGTGGATTTAAAAATACCGCGACCATGAGTGCCTGCCCAAATATAGCCATGATTTCTGATACCGTTATCGAGATGCACATCTTCCATCCAACCATTGGGGATAATTTGCTGACGAAGGTGATACACAGGCACATAATCCATTCCTTCACCATTCTCGTCTGTCCAAACCGGATTGGCTGCAGTAATATCGCTGGTTGCAAAAACTCCAAATTCCGTACCCACGATTACTTTGCGTGAGTCGCTCCATACTATCAGTGCATCGTACACCGGCATTGCAGGCAGATTTCCCTGCTTTGAAACGAAACTCCCTGGACCGGTAGCTACCGCCGGGGCTGTATTAGCGCTGGTTGAGTAATACACATAATTGGTATTATCATAATTACCTAACGATACCACAACATTGCCCGAAAATTCAGGGTCAACGCCAATTCCGGTTATGTGTCGGTCGTTGAAAACAGCAATCGGAGCAACTTCGAGCAGGTAAGTTGAGAAGTCGGCATCTCTGGCGCTGTCTTTTCTGTGAACATTAAAATCACCAACCCGGTACAAAACCGAACCATTAAAAAATCCGCCATTAATCCAATTGGTTGCAAAATACAGGTAGGCACCATCGGCGCTCCATTCAAGACATTGAACTACTTCGTAATTATTGGTTTCGTTGCGAACCTTTGCAACGGGTATCCAGTTTGCAGAAACACGGAAATTGAGCGCATCCTTTGTTATCCAAACACTGCCTTTAAAGCCTACTGCCAAACGCGATTGATAATGATCGGCCACTTCCAGGGTGTCGTCGTGTGCTAAAGGTTCATCGAGAACTTTTTTCACATAATGTTCTTTTATGTTACTTTCTACATACACAATTTCACCAGCAGCATAATCGCGGTCTGCTATTTTTGTAAGCATTTCAATGCTGTTCAGGTCGTTGAAAGACTCCCACAAGCTAATAGGTGTAACAAATGAGTGTCCGCTTTCTTCTGCACCAGGGTTGAGCTGATTAGAGAGTCGTGCATTATAGAAAGGAGCCATTGTTTCGCCATTATCTTCGGAACGGTACAAGCTACCATAATATATTGTGCTGAATAAAATACTTGGTTCTATCTGTGATATTTCGCTGTAACCACCATCGCCTCCCGACACCTCTACTGCTTCATTTTGAAGACCTGAAGTAATAGTACGATCCGGGTCAATAAACAGAGTTCCATTATCCTGAGTCCCTCCGATTAAGTTATTGGTTCCATCGTGGCCGATAGCATAGAACTGGGTAACTCCAAAGTTCTTGTTCAATGTCGTCCAGGTGTTACCTCTGTTTATAGAACGATGAATTCCACCATCGCTGCCCACATACACTATATCGGGGTTATTCGGATTAAAGCGTATTTCGTGCTGATCGGCATGTACATACATTGGACTGGCAATATCGAGGCTCCAGTACGATAACATTTCCCAACCAGTTGAAAGTCCCCATTTCCACATGCTGTACTGGCCACCAACCATGATTTCGTTTGCATTATCGGGAAAAACGGCTATAATATTGTCGTAATCGCCTTGTTCGCCAAGAGGATTAAATTCGGTGCTACCTCCGGGTCCGATAATTGACCAAGTCAAGCCACCATCGGTGGAACGGTAAATGTTGAGCAATGAGCGATCGGATTTGGTGGTTTGGGCATACATGATATTTTTATCGGAAGGAGCAATAGCGAGTTCAGTTCGTATTGATGTTGTAGGCAGTTCACCTTCATCAGAACCGGTAACCTTAACCCATGAATCAGATGCTCCTGCTTCATGCGAAACATAAACCTGAATACCCAGATCAACGATAATTGAATTTCCGTCGGAACTGATTTCGACATCGCCGCAAACTTCATTTATCGGGAAGCCGGCTATATTTAAAATTGGATTGGTCCAGGTAAGTCCGCCATCGGTGGTCATTTGCAAACCGCGCTTGGTAGCAGCATATACGGTGTTGGGTTCTGAAGGGTGAGCTACCATTTTATTAACAAAGACGAAAGTATTTTTACTATCAGATGTTGACCATGTTGCACTCAGACGTGTAAATGTTTCACCATCGGTTGATTTCCATATCCCGGCTCCCTGAAACCCGGTATTCTGAGAACCATAAGGGTTGGCAAAGAATTCACCGGTACCGAAGTAGATATCTCCGTTTGAAGTTTGGCAGATAGAGCTAATATTCAAATTCGGAATAAGTGCTGTTTCATTGTCTCCGGCATATTTCACCTGATTCCAGCTTGTGCCTCCAGTGGTTGATTTCCACAATCCCCCTGAAACGCCTCCTGCATAAATTATATCGGTGTTGTCTTCGTCAACCAGAATTGCCCTGCAACGGCCACCAATATTTGATGGTCCGGCGAACTGCCAGTTCAAGCCCATGGCATTACGCGAGGACTGCATTCTTCCAATCTGCCTGATTGCATTTTCAACAGCTCCCGGATTGATTTGGCCTGTTTGTACATTGGCCTGACGTTCGTAAATCCATTTGGCAGCTCCCGAAAAACTGTTGTGCTGAAGCTGCATTGTTGTGTTATCGGGTTGATACACAGCTTGTGCATTCCTTTGCTGGGAAACCGCCAGAATTATACCACCGGAAACCAATAAAACCAACAACGTGAATAAAGTTAACTTTCTCATAATAAATTATTTACGTAAAATTTTAATAACCATTGCATATCCATTTTGCAAACTCCTAATATAATTTGATTTTTTTATAAAAACAAAGAAAAATATTCACACACCAAAATATTTAATTCAACTGCTCCTTTCGTTGGCTTTTACGGACTTCTCGACTCAGAACAGCATTGTACTTAGAACCGAAACGGTAGGATAAATACACGTATAGAAACAAATTTTTATCATTTTCAGCCATAATTTCGACCTTGCGGAAATAGACATCGAATTCTACGCCTCCCTCAATCACGTTTGTCTTCATTACATTCTTACTCAGATCGAATGCAATTGCCGACTTCACAAAGATTCCAGGAACGATTTTAATTTCATCAAGACCGTATTTGAAAGGGGCTTTCGAGTATACATCGGTTGGGTTGTATTTATGTATGTCCATCCGGTGTATGTTAGTGTAGTAAACAACATAGTCACCAGCATCTTTCGAGCTGTCGACAAGCTCATAATAAACCGGCTTTTCAACACCCAAGATCCCTCCGGCTCCAAAAATTGCATGAACCGAAATACTGCCTTTATCCTGTTTTTCTATAAACATATTGTTTATTCCAAAACCCAGTTTAAGGTTTTGAAAGGAGTTCATTTTCCCATAAACAAATTTTTTACTGACTTCAAAGTATGGATTGATTACCCGTATCTCTTTGGGGTCTTTAATATAATTTACCTGAGCTTCGTAAAAGTACCTTAGCTTAAAATTAATACGTTTCGAAAAACGGTAATCAGCACCAAATCCATTGGAATTCAGTTTAAACCCAAAGGAATTCTCATTATAATTATCGGGTTCCCGTTCAGTTTCTATTTCACCTTGAGCATACAAATAATTCCCAATGACTGAAACAAAAAAAAACAGAATGATACAGAATATATATGTTGATCCTTTCATCATTCCCTTTACACAAATACCCATACCTTATAATTCGCATATAAGATACAGAAATAATATTTTAATAATCGTCAGCCGTTATTTTCAACTTGCTGGGGTTCTGACGAGCTGTACGCCGGACAATCCTGGGTTCCCTTACACGAGTAGAGACCAATGCATAACAGTGCAAGAACAGCAATAATAATTAATGTGCTTTTTTTCATCGTAAAATTTATTAGAACATCGTTTGAGGTTTATTCAAACCACTATAAACTACAAAATTAGTCGTCCACAATCTTAATTACAATTTATTCCTCGAAATTTTATTAACATAGTAACGTTTAATAAAAAAATGGACAAGGGAAAGCCCTGTCCATTTTATAACTTATTGAATTAGTTTTTATTGTACAACTACGGTTCTTGTTATTGTGATTCCGTTTGTTGTAATTCTAATAATATATAATCCCTGTTGCAGACTGCTGATGTCCATTTTCAACAATCCTGATCCTGTTACTTCCGAAAGCACTGTTTTACCGGTTGCATCAAACAAGCTAACAGCCTTTTCTCCGGTAACGGAACCGAAATCAATATTTAACATCGCACTGGCAGGATTTGGATAAACAGCCAACTGTGCAATCATCTCAGGATCTACTCCTATACCTTCAACAACTGTGATAAGTACTTCGTCGTAAGTTTCGCAGCCGTTCGCAGAAGTTACAAGCACCCAGAACAGATGTTCGCCAACTCCAAGTTGGGCTCCGTTAATCACAATATAATCAGTTACTGCTTCGTTGCTCCACAAATATGAAGCATAACCCGGATAGTTACCAAGGATAACCGTTTGATCTTCGCTTATGGTGTTATCCGGACCCAGGTCGACAACCGGAACAGGCAGCACGGTAAGGAAAAGGCTGTCACTGTTGCTGCATCCGAATTCATCGGTGATAGTAACGATATAGTTGCCCATGTTGTCTGCTATGATTTCTTGTGTGGTTTCTCCTGTATTCCAAAGGTAGGTCATATTATCCACAGCGTTGATAGTAATTGAAAATCCGTCGCAGATAGTTGTATCGTTTGCAAGCTCAATAACCGGCAGGTCTCTGAAGTACACATTTATTTCATCGGATCCTGAGCAGCCATACTGATCGGTAACAGTTACTGAGTAATCGCCCGATTCAGTTACAGCAAGAGTATCAGCATCGGAGCTATCTGACCAAAGCCATGATATCCCCATAAGCGGGTCCAGAACAACAGTTTGTCCATGGCATGACTCAATGTCATCGCCAAGGTTAACAATAATAAAATTGTTGAAGTTCACTTGAATATCATCGCTTACCGAACATCCGTGTTCATTATAAATTGTAAGAGTGTATAAACCTGTTTCTGTAACAGTAATAGAATTTGTTTCTTCTCCCGTATTCCACAGGTATGAATCGGCTTCAACCGGTGAGGTAAGTTCTGCTTCGGCACCAATACACAGGTTAATTTCTTCGCCGAGGTCGAATTCTTCAGGATTGCTTGCCTGAATAACTTCTATTTCGTCGGTAGCGGTGCAGGAAGCCTGGGTAACCGTAAGCGAATAGGTTCCGGCTTCTGTAACCAGAATGCTGTTTTCTACAGTCTCATTACTCCATGCATAAGTACCCGGTATCGGGGATGAAATTTCGACAGAACCATCAGGGCAGATATAGATATCTTCTCCGAGATTGAGGGTTAATTCTTCGGCAAATGCAACTTCAACGCTATCAACTGCAGTACAGCCGTATTCATCGGAAACCGTAACAAAATACTCACCATTTTCGGTAACAGTAAGCGTAGGTTCAACGCTGCTGCCCCAGTCGTAACCCATAAATATACCGGGGTTCAGTATTACCTCATAACCTGTACAGTACGAGGCATTTTCCCCAAGCTCAGGCATTGGAATCGAAATGGTTACATCCATTGTGTCGGAAATAGCCTGAAGTTCTTCTGCTGTTGCAATACAAACATATTGACCTTCTTCGCTGACAGTAATACTGTTTTCGGTAAAGCCCAGCAATGTTTCTCCATTATACCATGCATAGGTAATGTTTTCGGCACCTGTAACTACCACAGTAAGCACAACCTCTGTGCCTTCGCAAACTATCATATCAGGTGATTGCGATTCAATTATAAGCTCGTCTTGTGCCTCCTGAACAGTAATTATCGCCCAATCATCGGCAAGTAAATAATCTTCAGTACCAAAGCCGGCTTCGGTATTTGTCACCGTATTCATATGAAAAATATAATAAGCTTGTGGGAGATTATGAATTGTAATGCTCCAGGTAATTGTCAAACCGGCGTGTCCGGACAAAGGTGTTCGTGCCGACTCAATCAATTCGCTCAGGTAAATCTCATATATTCCGGAAGGTAATTCAAATGATCCAAGATCGGCATGTCCGCCCATATTATCATCATACACAATATCGACTGTAGCTCCTGATGGGGTAACATCTTCAAAAGTAATCAGAGCATCTGTCAGGTATTCACTCAATATAGGGTCGATAGTTTCAGGATATACAGCAACTGCTGTTAGTACGGCATCGTTACCTTGAGTTATCACCTGCGATTCCGGTGTAATTGTAAGAGATGATGCTTCAAAAACTTCATATAGCGCATCAACAATATTGCTTGTTACAAAAACATCCAGCACATCCGAAGCAAGAATAAACGTACTGTAAGGGCCATCGGTATTGTCATCGCACAACGAGGCAATTTCAGCCTGATATTGGCCAACGCCAAGCCCTGTAATTGTTATTGTCCAAACATCGGTTATTCCGGAATGACCTGAAAGTAATGCAGGGCTTGTGCCAAGCATCTGCGACAATGTAAGTACTGAAGTACCTGCTTCCGGAGCGTAATTTACATCAATACCATATCCTGTATGTACAATGTTGATATTCAATCCAGCCATTAAAGGATCGGTAAATGAAATGTAAGCATCAACGTAATAACCCGTAGGCAGGTCAGGTGAAAAAGTTGCATACTGAATTGTAACATCAAAACTCACATCCTCACCGTGCAAAACTGTGATTGGGTTGGGTTCAACCGTAAGCGATGAATTATTCTGAGCGTCGGCAATTGCTATTTCGATGGGATTTCCGAGCTCTACAATATCATCGAGCGAACGGGGAAGTATTTTATAGGCTGAATTAGCATAATCAACAATACCTGTAATACTGTATGTTGTTCCCAGAGTGGGTGTATAAGCAAATATAAAGTCATCAATATTTATTGCCCCTGACCCATCGTCAACTGTCCATTCTCCGAAACCGGCATCTTCATTAGTGCATGCTGCGTTTTCGACTTTTACCAAAACACCTTCATACAGTTCTCCTGCGGCAGCCAGTGTAGTAACAACAACTGCATCCGGGAGGGTGTTATCCACTGAATTCACGTTATATTCCGAAACTGAGGTAAGTTCCGTTTTGCCGTTGTATTCATCAACAATTGCCTTTATTGTAAGGCTGTCACCAAGAAGTGGGTCGTGTGCATTGTCGTAAACAAAAATTCCGTTCCATGCACCGGCTCCATCCTGAATAAAATAACCCGTGGCAAAAACTCCGGTAACAATACCACTGGTAATAACCATGTCGCCATCATAAGGCGAGGCGCCTGTATTTCCCTGTATTTCAGCAATGGTATATTCCGGAATAACAAGCACCGACCATAACTCGAATGATGGGTTCTGAATGAGGTTTATTCCTGCGTTTTCAGTGAAACTTGCATTATCAATAATCAATTCTGCATCTCCATCCCAGTTTCCCGAAATATCATAAAACCTGAGTAGTACATATGCTGATGTTGCTTCAGCCGGTACAGTACCGCTGTATGTAAGCGTCTGAAAAGTAGCTAGGTCTGCAGAATAAATGGTTGAATAATCGTTAGCAGAACTCCAGATTATTGCCATTCTCACCCTGCCGGCAGCATCATTGTCGTACACGTCGAGAGTATACACAAAACTTGCTCCTCCTGTAACGGAGAACGACTCAGAACGAATGTCCTCATTGGCAGTTCCCGTGAAAACAACTTTCATAGCTTTTGCACCTTCACTAACCGTTGTGGTTTCTTCACTCACCGTGATCAGCGATGTGGCCACCGTCCAGTTATCAGGGGTGCTCTGAGCACTCAAACCCAATGAAAACACAAACAGTGCAACCGATAAAATGTACAGTTTTTTCATAATAAATCATTTTAATTTTTCGTGGATAAATATATTAAATTTTGCTTTAGCGAAAAAAAATATTGCCGGTTTTTATCAATTATAAAATGAACAATGCTGCAAGAGTAAAAATAATTTTATTAAAATCGAAAGGTTGTAATTGAAAAAATATACATTTGTTTGCTTATTTTTCAAAGAACAATTAAAACTTAAAGCTATGACAGAAGCAATTAAAGCCACATTAAGAGAAAGTAGGACGGCAAGGTGGACCGCCTTAGTGTTGTTAGCATTCGCAATGTTTTGTTCGTATATCTTTATGGATATACTTTCACCGATTAAAGACTTAATGCAATCGACACGAGGGTGGGATTCGGCTGCATTTGGAACTATGCAGGGGAGTGAAACGTTTTTAAATGTTTTTATTTTCTTCCTCATTTTTGCAGGTATTATTTTGGATAAATTAGGGGTAAGATTTACCGCTATTTTGTCTGGAGCTGTGATGTTATTTGGTGCGGTTATTAAATGGTATTCTGTAAGCACAGCATTTGTTGGGTCTGGGATAGAAACTTGGTTTACAGAAAACTTAAATTATATTCCCGGATTTGATGAATTAGGAATTTCACCATTTTATAGAGGTATGCCTGCATCTGCAAAACTTGCATCAGTCGGCTTTATGATTTTTGGCTGTGGCGTTGAAATGGCTGGGATTACAGTTTCACGTGGTATTGTGAAATGGTTTAAAGGCAAAGAAATGGCATTGGCTATGGGGTCAGAAATGGCATTGGCTCGATTAGGAGTTGCAACATGTATGATATTCTCTCCACTAATTGCAAAATGGGGAGCAGATGCTACCAGTGATACTTTTTTAATGGATGTAAACGTAGCAAATTCTGTTGCTTTCGGAGTAATTTTACTAATGATTGCTCTGATAATGTTCATTGTTTATTTCTTCATGGATAAGAAACTTGATGCACAAACCGGCGAAGCGGAAGAAAAAGACGATCCATTCAAAGTGAGCGATATCCGCAAAATATTTGCAAGTACCGGATTTTGGCTGGTTGCTTTACTTTGTGTACTATATTATTCTGCAATTTTCCCATTCCAAAAGTATGCTGTTAATATGCTACAATGTAATCTAACATTTGTTGAGCCAGAAGCCGGAACTTTCTGGGCTTCTAATACAGTTACCTTTGTTCAGTACGGGATTATGTTAATTGTTGCTGCTTTTGCATTTATTAGCAATTTCCGCAAAGGCGCCCAAAAATACATATTCCTGGGAATATCAATAATTGCCCTCATTGCTTTCTGTTATATGGGTTATATGCGTCAGTCGGCTGAAACTATTTTTGCTGTATTTCCTTTATTGGCTGTGGGTATTACTCCAATTCTTGGTAAATATGTTGACACCAAAGGAAAAGCTGCATCAATGCTTATGATAGGGTCTATTTTATTAATCGTTTGCCATTTAACATTTGCATTTGTATTACCATTAGCCAAAGGCAGTGCCATTGGTGGTGTATTGATTGCTTACGTTACTATTTTAGTTCTTGGAGCTTCTTTCTCATTGGTTCCTGCTTCTTTGTGGCCAAGCGTACCCAAATTAGTTGACCAAAAAGTAATTGGTTCGGCTTATGCGTTGATTTTCTGGATACAGAACATCGGTTTGTGGCTATTCCCATTATTAATCGGCAGAATCCTTAATTCATCAAACCCTGATATCGTTAAACAACTCGATGCTGGTACAATGACTCAACAGGAGGCAGCAGTATCGTATGACTATACGAACCCACTCATTATGCTTGCATTTTTAGGCGTTGCTGCGCTTATTATCGGATTCCTTCTAAAATACATTGACAAGAAAAAAGGATATGGACTGGAGCTCCCCAACATCAGTAAATAAAATCAACTCAATATCATAAAAAAAGGCAGCCTTCGGGCTGCCTTTTTTATTCAAAATGCCGATGCACTATTTTATTTTCTTTAGCACATCAATGAGGTGTTTCCACCACTTTTCAACGGAAGGTATGTTTACTCTTTCGTCAGGAGTGTGAACATCGCGCAGTGTCGGACCAAAGGAAACCATATCCAGATCAGGGTATTTTTCAAGGAATAAACCACATTCCAACCCTGCATGAATGGCTCTTACAACGGGGGTAACTCCGAACAGATCTTCATACGATTTCACAACAACTTTGAGCACTTCCGACTGTGGATTTGGTGCCCATCCGGGATAGCCGTCGGAATGCTTAATGTTCGCTCCAGCAAGTTCAAACACTGAATGGACCATATCGCGAACATATTTTTTCCCGCTTTCAAGCGAACTGCGCTGACTGGTTGTAACCACAATCTTTTTGTTTTTTCCCTTTGGCATTTTTACTGAAGCAAGGTTGGTGGAAGTCTCAACCAAACCCTGAATTGCAGGACTCATATTGATAACGCCGTGCGGACAAGCCATCAATGCCATAAGCAAATTTTTCAGTGTGGACTGATCGACAGCTTTCTTCTGGCTATGGGTACGCAACATCGTAACTTCAAGTTTTGATTCAACCCTTTCCAGTTCTGCCTTCACTGTGGCAACGTATGTTTTAAACGATGCTTTTAGTTTTCCGACATTCTTTGAATCGACGGCAAATTTCACCAAAGCTTCTCGCGGAATTGCATTACGTTTATTCCCTGCATCAATGTAAGAGAGATATACCGGAAATTTTTTACTGATATCGTGTAAAAAGCGGGCTGCGATTTTCACCGAATTGCCGAGACCTTTATGTATTTCATCACCGCTGTGTCCACCTTTCAATCCCGATACCTGCATTTCGAATGAAACAGCGCCTTTGGGAATGTCGGTTGAAAAATAATCAAACACAGCAACAGTATCAACACCACCGGCGCACCCAATAAACATTTCTCCTTCATCCTCTGAATCGAGGTTCAACAATATTTTCCCGGTAATAAAGCCTTTTTCCAGGGCAAAAGCACCCGTAAGTCCGGTTTCTTCGTCTACTGTGAACAAGCATTCAATTTTACCATGCTGAATTCCGGATGAAGCCAGTATGGCCAATTGAGCGGCCACACCCATACCATCGTCGGCACCTAAAGTAGTGCCTTTTGCTTTTACCCAATCTCCATCAATAACCGGTGTAATCGGGTCGTTATCAAAATCAATTTCAACTTTCGCAAGTTTTTCGCAAACCATATCCATATGGCTTTGCAACACCACAGTCGGCCTGGTTTCGAAACCTTTCGCAGCGGGTTTAGATATCAGTACGTTGCCAGCCTTGTCGCGCTTGGTTTCAAGTCCATGTTTTTTACCAAAATCAAGAAGATATTTGATAATTTTTTCTTCTTTTTTCGAAGGACGCGGCACTTTTGTTATTTCTTCAAAAAACTGCCAAACAAGCTTGGGTTCAAGATGATTCAATGCATTCATATTTTTACATAATTATTTGATCAAAAATTTTCAATCAAAAATACATATTTATCCATTATCTTTATTGTAATTTTGTAATAATTCAGAAGTCAATGCGAACACATTTTTCAACGGCATTTTTGTTTTTTGCTTTATTATTGGCTTTCTCTTCATGCGAAAAGAAAAGGCAGAATATCTTTTCAGGTATCGTTACCGAAACCATTACAGGCACTCCTGTAGAGGGTGTAAGCGTTGAAATTGAAATGAAATCGGTTGGCAATAATGGATTTGTATCAGGGTTTGAAACGATTGGCACCGCGGTAACTGATGCTGAAGGAAGATTCAGTTTTGTGTGCGACCCTGCACAAGCACTTAAATTCAGGCTAACCTACAGTAAAGACGGGTATCATATTACAACTCGTGAAATAACACCTGATGACGTTGTTGGCACTTACACCGAAAGCGTGGACCTGCCACGGGAAGCATACCTCAGTTATCATTTCATCAATCTTCCTCCGAACCCTGATTCCGATGTATTCCGATACCGTGTCACCGGTATGGCAGATGGGTGCGATGTGTGTTGCAGTAATGAATATCATAGTTTTTACGGACAAAACGACACAGTAATACTCTGCCCGGTTATTGCCTACGATAGCCTCATTGTGGAATTCTATACGTTTCTGAACGGAGTTTCGCATCAATATACGGATCAGATTATCGGGGTGCCTTCCGACACGGTTGAAAAAACCATCAGATACTAAAATGAACCTAAAACTTATAATTCAAACCGTTTTTGTCAGTTTGTTTTTCATGTCGCAGTCACAAAAAGTATTCAATCAGAATCGAACTCCCAATATAATTCCAATTAAGGCTGGCTGTAATTGTTATCTGATTTGCTCCAACGACGGAGCGGTACTTATCGATGCCGGCTCGCATCATAAATTACAAGCCTTTGATAAAGTCCTTGCTCAAAACGGTTTGACATGGGATACAATAAAATACATTATAATCACACATACTCATTACGACCATGTGGCTAACCTTGCGGAAATAAAAAAACGCAGCGGAGCTAAAGTCATCATACACAAAAACGAGTCTTCCTTCATAGAGTCCGGCATTACACCACTTCCGGAAGGAATGACCTTCACTGGAAAAATTGGCATTTGCTATACCCGTCATCTTGGCAAACACAATGTTAAAGTTTGTCCGGCAGCAGCAGAAATTTCGGTAGAAGATAATTATACAATCCCAGGATTTGGCTATAGAATAATTTATAACCCGGGGCACAGCAGTGGTTCAATTTCGCTTATTTTGAACGATAACATTTGTTTTTGTGGTGATGCGGCTTTTGCTGTTTTGGGAAATAATCTGATGCCTATTACCGGAGAATGCAAAACGGGGATTGTTGAATCGTGGATAAAATTACTTGATACGGGATGCACAATTTTCTACCCTGGTCATGGTAAACCATTTACCTTTAAAGAACTGCAGAAATCTCTGCAAAAATACAAAAAACTTTTATCGCAGTGAGCCACCCACGGGATTTGAACCCGCGACCTGCTGTTTACGAAACAGCTGCTCTACCGCTGAGCTAAGGTGGCTTATATAGGAGGGCAAAATTAGTTTTTTTTACAGAAATCCCAAAACATTATGGTTTCGGAAATAATTTCTGTAATTCGGGGGTTAACGATGGGTAATACTTCTGACACAGGTTTGCGTATTTGGAGGCTTCCTCGTAACGTCCGTTTTTTGCTGCAATTTGAGCCAGATATAAATATGCAAAACCCAGGTCTTTCGATTCAGTAAGCCAGTAAGTTAAAATTTCGCTGTCGTAACGGCTCATATTTTCGACGTTTCCAACCTCTGACAGAAATCTACCAAAAACTTTAATATTTACTGTATCGTTCTTCCTTATGGCTTCCTGATAACCAACAAAAACAGCTTCCTCGTAGTAGTACTCCAGCGATTTAATCAGCTCAGCCGATTTCTCTATCATAACTATTGCCAGGCTATCGTTATCCAGTTTTGAAGCAAACAGTCCTGCCTTGCGATAGACATACGGTGAAGTGATACCTGTTTCAACCGCTTTATAATAATAATAAAAAGCGCTGTCGGGCCGGTTCATTCTTTCGTACAAATCGCCCATATTCTGATAAAAAATCTCAAGGCGGTAATCTTGTTTCAGTTTGATACGCAATTTTTCGAAACTCGACAAAGCCTCGCTGTACTGCCCATTATAAGTGAATGCTATTCCAAGATTTCCAAGAGCTTCATAGTTGGAAGTATCAACCATGAATGCCTGCTGATAGTTTGATATTGCACCAAGCATGTTTCCTTTATACATTTCTACGTTGCCCAGCTCCATGTAATGATTCGATTCTGTACGCCGCCCATCAACAGATATGCTTTTCAGCCATTCCGGCTGCAACAGTGTGATAATGCCAAATACCAGAATGGCAATCCAAATGCCTGAAATAATAAAGAAAATCGCCTTATCGACTTTCGATACCTTTGCCGGCTGAATATTTCTTTTCATTTTCATTCCTGATACAGTATTAACAGCACCTTTTTATTTTTACTGAGCAACTCGTTATATTTCAGGCAAGCCTGCTTGTTAGGCAACTTGATAATCTGATATAAATTGGAGTGTGTAAAATTCGGTCTGAACTCGAATAATCGCTGGTCGTTGAAGCCCTTGCCCCCTGTATTTCCTTTTCCGGTTCCTATTATTAATATATCAGGATTTATATCATCGATCTTCAATTTATCTCTGCCAAGGAAAGTTTCTTTTTTATCAACAACACGGTACCCTCCATCAGGAAAAATCATTACATCAAAATAATAAAAAGGCAAGCCCTTATACACGATTACATTTTCAGAAACATATTTCACATATGCATTTCCCGAAAAATTGGCGTAAACCAGCCAGATTACAACAATCCCGAAAGTGCCCCTGATAATCCACTTCAGTAATCGGGTATTCCCCATGTGAAGAATAAGCAGGAAAAAAAATACAGCCAACAGAGAAATAAGAAAAACCTGCGGCCATAAACTCGGATACGAGAGTACCGATGAAATATAAATAAAAATCAGCGACACACCAGCCTGAATGAACAGGGCAGATGAAGGCGATGTAATATAGTCCTTAATTTTCTGATGACGGTAAGTAAATGGTTTAATATGCTTACATTCGAGAAGTACAAACTGTATAAAAAACTGACCTATTAAAGCCCCCCACATATCTTTGCCAACATCAGAAAGGTCAAAAACCCTGTTACTTATATACACCTGAATTATCTCGTCGAATAACGAAATAATAAATGCCATTAGAAAAGTCCGCCAGATTATTTTTGCAGGAGAAAAATTCTTGAGAAAAAATTTACGGTAAGCAACATAAGAAAATATTCCATAGGCAATGTAATGCCAGTTATGCTGCAAATCGTAAAAATTATGATTATAGTAGTAATCCCCGATTTTTTGACCTATCAGGGTTAATGCCACCATCAGAAAAAGCCCGAGAATTCTTGTTTTCGTAAGTTCTTTGCGAACGCGAATAAAAACAAATATTAATCCCAGTATAGCTATAAATAATAAATAAGTGATTTTTACATCATAAACAGTAAAATGAGCATTCGAGAGCTTCCCGATTGCATCCTGCAAGAAGTTCATCAGCATGAGGAATGGCGTTACAATCAGCAACAGCGAGTATAACGTCAGATTCAGATTTGCCGAGAATTTGAATTTCATTGGTTTTTCATTGGACTTTGCAAAGTATAAAAACTAATTGGTTGAAACAAATTTTCAAGCCTGTTTTTTAATAGATTTTATGCAAAAAAGTCTATAAGTGATGTTATAAACATCAATAAAACGAAGGGTTTACAGCTGTTTTCCGGATAAAAAAACGAGGGTTGCTCCAAAACCAAATTCCTGAAATGAAGCATCCTGAAAATTGAGATGGTACTGAGTTTTGAGTGACTCCCTTACTTTATCGCGTAATGTACCATTCCCGATCCCGTGAATAAACACTACTTTCTGAGCTTTTTCAAACATGGCATCAGTGAGGCTTTTATGGAAATGCTGCATCTGATAATCGAGTATCTCTGCATTCGAAAGACCTTTGCAATCGTCGAGAATGGCGTTTATATGCAGGTCAACCTCAATGGTTTTGGGTTTTTCGCGGGCAGCATATTTCTCAGCTTTGTTTTCGGGTGGTGCTTCCTTTTCACTGAGCAGGTCGGCAAGTTTATGAATTTTTTCGACAGTGGCAGCATCGGGCTCCTGTTCATTAATTATGTCCCACAACAATGCCTTGGTATCGAAATAGGAATTGGCAGCGTAATTGCCCGATGTAAAGAAACACACAGGATCCGGTTTATAATGCCTTTCGATGGGTGAGCGCTGCAGCATTCCGAATTTACCGCAAAAAATAAGCTGGACAGTTATTTTTTTTAATTGGTTCAATCCCTCGCGATTAAACAAAAACAAGTCCTCGATAAAACCGGGGTCGGCATTCCCTTTTGCAATTGTTCTTATTCCGGTATCATCTTGCTTCAGTACCTGAAAAAGCAATTCATACCCACTGTCGTTCACAATATGCATCAATAAGTCTCCGTTTACCGGATCGTTGGGCAGCACCGGGGTAAATGCCAAACTGATTCTCAGTTTTTCATTAAGGTTATGTTCAACAGTGTTTATCTCTGATGCAGTTTTTTTTACGTCAGCGGCTTTACCAATTGTATTGGTTTTACTGCCGGTGTGCGGTGTTACAACTCTTTCAGTTGCTATTTCAGATGCTGTTTTCGTATTTTTTTTTATGAGGATCAGCTGGCCGGGGTGCACAGGGTATTCAAAATCATCGTCAGTGCGCACCAGCACCATGCCATCATATAAATTCCTGACAACCACGGCAGAGCCAATTTCGTCGAGGAAGCGCACTTCATCGCCCGGTTCAAATATATTTTGCTTCATAATATTATATTGTATCGATTTAAAAAAAATGAAAAAACAATCAAATGATTACATTTGCGCAAATTTCGCAATAAATGGGCTTGTTGCCAAATATTAATATGAGTGAATTCGGATACAATTTACCCGATGATCGCATAGCAAAATACCCCGCATCAGAGCGCGATTCGTCAAAACTACTTGTGTATCGCGATGCCGAAATTCAGGAATACCTGTTTTGTAATCTTCCCGAAATTCTGCCCGAAAACGGTCTGATACTATTCAATAACACAAAAGTAATTCATGCGCGCCTGCAGTTTCGAAAGGAAACGGGTGCTGCCATCGAAATATTCTGCCTTGAGCCCACTACTCCGTCCGATTACCAGATCTCGCTGTCAGCGCAACAATCATGCACATGGAAATGTTTGATAGGAAATAAAAAAAAGTGGAAAAAAGATGCTTTAAAAAAGCTATTCAGAATTAATAACCGTGATATTACCTTATCTGCTGAAATCGTATCGGATACAAACAACGAAAGCCTGATACGTTTCTCCTGGGATACTACGGATTGCAGCTTTGCCGAAATTCTTGAACATGAAGGCGAAATTCCTTTGCCACCCTATCTGAACCGCAATGCAGAGCCTTCTGATACTATCAGGTACCAGACAGTATATTCACGTTTCGATGGATCGGTGGCTGCCCCTACTGCCGGTTTGCATTTTACCGATACCGTTCTCGCGGAAATTTCCCGAAAAAATATAACCTGCTCCGAACTTACACTCCATGTGGGTGCCGGCACTTTTAAACCGGTATCGGAAAGCAATGTTGAGAACCATACGATGCATCGCGAACATTTTAGCGTAAGCGTTGAAACACTGAATCAAATCAGGAACAACCTCGGGAATATCACCATTACAGGAACTACAAGCTTACGTGCAGTGGAGAGCTTGTATTGGCTTGCGGGCAGAATACAGCGGGGTGAAACTGCAGCGCATCTCAGTCAGTGGGAACCTTATACCTTTCAAAACGAAATTAGCGCTGCAGATGCTATTGATATACTATTGGAATATTGCCAGAAACAAAACATTGCTGCCTTTTCTGCCTCTACCTCAGTGATGATACTGCCGGGGTACCAGTTTCGGTTTGCAGACCGCCTCATTACCAATTTTCACCAGCCTAAAAGCACCCTGCTTTTATTGGTGGCAGCATTTATTGGCAATGACTGGAAAAAAGTATATGATGTTGCATTGAACCACAATTTCCGTTTCCTGAGTTATGGCGACAGTTCGCTGCTGTTTAAGGCGAATAACTGGCTTTGAAAACCAGTTCTAATAAATCTAAAAATCAGGTTTTGTTTGTAAAAACACATTCACACGCCCCAGGATTATTCCTGATATATTCCACAATACTTTGGTATTCCGCATCATTGCGGATAATACGGTCGTCGTAATCGGTTTGCCAATTTTTCCGTCCCGCCGTATTTCGGGCAATATTGATTTGTTTCGATGTTTGCATTTTGAATTTCCCCATGATTTTCGTTATTAACATATTCACATCTCGACCTCGTTTGCAACGAGGTCGCATTTATGCTAAGCATTTATAATGCGTTAATTGCAGTGCATTAGAAATGCACCAAATAATTAAGTCCTCGTTGCAAACTAGGACTAGACTAGGAACTGAAGAGGTGCCAAATGGTTTATGGGTCGGAGAATAAATCCTGTTTTGAAACTAATATAATATGTTTATATTTGCAATTCTTATCATACATCAATAAGAAACGCAAAATAAAACTTGTAGCAATGGAACAAAGAAAATATAATTATATTGAGGAATACCTTAACAAAATAAGGGCTGCCGGAGGCTTTACTTTTACCTATTCCGAATTGTTAGGGACTTTTAATGTTACCAAAGAAGCAATAGACCTTTCGTTACAGCGCTTAAAAGCGCGAAATAGTATTGCCCAGATTAAAAAGGGGTTCTATGT
>ENA-UPTA01000942-UPTA01000942.1-activated-sludge-metagenome-genome-assembly--contig:-NODE-942-length-33260-cov-7.170306_pt1 | contig 33260 bp, 30 predicted proteins | sample MGYA00238184_ERZ773361 | MGnify/ENA primary metagenome ERZ773361 (study PRJEB29100, sample SAMN05720205) | activated sludge metagenome | isolation source: anaerobic digester from wastewater... | reverse complement strand
TACAGTAAAGAAAACACCATCGAATATGATGGTGTTTTCTTTATGGGTACTGCAATAGTAAACGCAGCATATTTTAACAGACCGGGTACAGTATCCTGTCCTACCAGAGCCCTGCCTTATTATATCCGTCAGCCAGATGTGTATTGACATGAACAACACCTTTATTCATGTCTTTCAGCGGATAGTCTTCTGAAATGACAGGTAACGCATCGGCAGCCTTCTGGTCCTTCAGAACAGTTCCCGCCGGTACAACACGCCCTTCCGGCACGGTGACTCCCATAATAATGCACCCCGGCTCGATGATTGTACCGTGCCCCACTTTCGACTTGAAGATAAGGGTCTTCATTCCCACAAAGCAGTCGTCTTCTACGAGTGCCGGGCCGTGTATCTGGACCTGGTGCGCCAGTGAAACCCGGTTCCCAACATATACCGCATACTGCTTTCCCCCAACAGTTACCTGATTTTTCTCAACCGCTTTTCCATGCTCCTCGGTTTCAAGGGCATGAATTATTACACCGTCCTGAACATTTGATTCATCTCCCACATGGAGCGGCTGCCCTTCATCTCCCCGTACAGAGGCAAAAGGCGATACCAGGACCCTTTTCCCGATAATTACATTTCCTATGACCGCCGCGAGGGGGTGTATACATGCGGTGGGGTCCACCTTCGGATCACACACGGTGCTGCTGAAATCAGTTATGACATTTTTATGAATCATATAAATCCTCCTGAATAAATTTCATGGTTTTGGATATTGTTCGTTTAATGCAATACCAGACACAAGTTGTGTGTCTTTTCTGCCAGATATTGACTGTTTATTTACTGCACATCAGCATGTTCTCATAACCAATTCTGTAAATAATTTTTCTTCATTTTCAACAGGGTGGATGAAAAAAGTATTTTCCATCGTATTCCCGAACTGCTATAATAAACGAATATATTCTGTACGACAATAGGGAAGGTTAACTATGAAACATGGAAATTTTACATCTGCCATTATGGTACTGATTGTTTCAGTAATATTTTTTTTAGTGCCGGTAAATGCTCAGGAAACCCCTTTTTCCCGGGACAGCGACCATGACGGATTTCCGGATGACCTCGAAACAGCCACAGGAAACAACCCCCGTATCAATGAGCCCCTTGAAAAAAGCACTGCCGGCGGGCAATGCGGAGTAATAAAAACTGATCCCGTACGAATTAATCAGCCCCGGAATGTGTTAATAATTCTGGACACATCAGGAAGCATGCGTGAAACGATGGGGGAATCGACACGCATTGAGATTGCAAAAACAGTGCTAACAAAATATGTCGATGCTCTTCCGGCCTCCATGCGGATCGGGTTCGTGATCTACGGAAAATCCGGGTGCGGTGAAAACAGTGTGGAACTTATTGCACCCATAGGCAGCAATACCAGAAATACCATAAAATCCAAAATTCAGGAACTGCAGCCCATGGGACAGACCCCCATTGCCTTTACGCTCCGCCGTTCCCTTGATTTTTTCCGCGGAATTGAAGACCAGAACAACAGCCTGATTCTCATAAGCGACGGACGGGAAAGCTGCGGAGGAAATCCTGTTCAGGCTATCCGGGAACTCAAGGATAGTCCCGTTAATCCCGACGTGACAGTAATCGGGCTCAATGTTAATGCACGGACCAGAAGCCAGCTTTCCGGCATTGCAAAGGCATCCGACGGCGTGTACCGCGACGTCCACAATGAAGACGACTTCATGGAAACATGTACGGGTTTTTTTAAGAATATGACAAAGCTCTATAAAGACATCGTCTGCATTGTCCGGCAGTATAATGCGTATCTCACCTATGAAACAATTCAGTACAACAGAAGCAGATCATACCTAGTGAAAGCAGAAATGAATGCTGAAAATGACGTCATGAAAAACACCCTTACAGAGGTACGCCTCAAAATTGATAAAAACCATGCTGACAGAATCACGCTGCAGAAAAATATCGACACCATGATTGCCAACAGGCTTGAAGAAATGCGGGAAGCGATCAGAAAATTTACCGGCAGCACCGGTGAGAACTGACAGCGGACACCGTCACACAAAGGCAGAGGATATAAAATAATGAACTACGCTTTGTCAAGGGGGGTATATTTCTCCAGAAAAACCTTTCTCCCGCATCCGTCAAAATCGATGGTGAGTTTGCAGTTGTCTCCTGAACCTTCAACTGCCGCCACCTTCCCGTACCCATATTTCGGATGGACAATACGGTCCCTGATTTTAAAACTGCTGGACCGGTTGTCCTCCGGGTCCTTTGGTCCGAACAGCGGAGGCGCACTTTCCTTTTCCACCTGCTTCTGCTGAAATCCGTTTCCCTTCCGGTCAAACCGGCTCCTGTTCTGCAATGCCCGGGCCGTCATTTCCTGATGTCCATACTCGACGACTTCAGTTATGTGGTCGGGTATTTCGTAAATGAAGCGTGAGGGTTCCCGGAACTCGATCTCTCCGAAACGCCGCCTGATTTCAGCGCTGGTCATATACAGCCGTTCCATGGCGCGGGTTATCCCCACATAACACAGCCGCCGTTCCTCCTCAACACCTTCATCGGTGTCGCTTGAATTGATGTGGGGAAATATTTTTTCTTCCAGACCGGTAAGGAACACGACCGGAAATTCCAGCCCTTTCGCGTTATGCACCGTCATCAGGGTCACGACATGGGACTCGGGATTTTGGCCATCAGGGTCCTCCTCTGATGTAAGGAGGGAGATGTCCTGCAGAAACTGCTCAAGTCCCGCTTCCGGTTCCCTGTCCTCGTATTCGAACACACTGTTGATAAATTCATCAATGTTTTCAATCCTGCTGCGGTTTTCAATACTGTTCTCTTTCTCAAGGCTTTCCAGATATCCCGACTCACGTATAATATAATCCACGAAAGCGGAAAGCTTTATTTTTATGGGAATATCTTCACGGGTGACAATTGCCGATGTCATAAAATCTCGGAATTCGGCGATACCCGCAGGGAGTTTACCTTTCACGGTCCCTTCCTGGATAGCCTTCCATTCCGATGTTCCCGCTTCATACGCGGCATCCTGGATTTTTTCGATAGTCGCATTTCCTATACCCCGCGCCGGGACATTGATAATCCGCATAAGGGACACCGCGCTCTGGGGGTTCGCGATAAATTTCAGATACGCCAGAATGTCCTTGATTTCCTTCCGGTCATAGAACTTCAGGCCGCCAATTACCCGGTAGCCGATATTTTCCCTTCGCAGCACCTCTTCAAAAATACGGGACTGGGCATTGGTCCGGTAAAACACCGCGAAATCGGAGTTTTTCAACCCTTCGGTATTTTTCAGCTTAACAATGGAATTCACCACAAACTCTGCTTCTCCATATTCATTGTTGGCCCTGCAGAGGGTAACCGGCTCGCCGTCGCCCCTGCATGCTTTCAGCACCTTCTCTTTCCGGTTTACATTATTTTTTATGACCGCCGACGCCGCTTCAAGTATGGGTTCCGTTGAGCGGTAATTCTCTTCAAGAACGATGACCTGTGTTCCGGGATAGTCCTTCTCGAAATTCAGAATATTTCTGATATCAGCGCCGCGCCAGGAGTAAATTGACTGGTCGTCATCACCCACCACGCAGATGTTTTTTGACGCAGCCGCGAGGTAGTGTGACATCAGATACTGGGCGTAGTTGGTGTCCTGATACTCGTCTATCATGAAATACTGCCACTTTTTCTGCAGCTCCTTCAGAACATCCGGCTTCTCCCGCAACAGTTCAACCGCACGAATGAGGAGGTCGTTAAAATCAAGGGCATTGTGCTCACGGAGTTTGTCGTGATATACGTCATAGAGGTCATGAAAATTAAAGGCGAACTGTGAGGGGATCAGGGACGTGATATCGACCCCCTGAAGAAGTTCCATCTTTTCTTTTATTTCCGATATCTTCGATGCAATCACCGAGGGTTTGATGGTTTTGGGATCAAGCTTCATGTCCAGGAGAATCTGTTTTATCAGGGACTCCTGATCGGAACGGTCGTAAATAGTGAAGTTTCCCGGAATGCCGATTTCTCGGCCGTAACGGCGCAGCAAATATACCGATGCCGAATGAAAGGTCTTAATAAAGACCCCTTCTCCCGTGGGGCCGATAATATCCACAATACGCTTTTTCATTTCCTCACAGGCCTTATTGGTAAAGGTCACCGCAAAGATGCGGTATGGAGGCACCATCTTTTCCTTTACGAGGTACGCGATACGGTGCGTTATGACACGGGTCTTCCCGGACCCCGCCCCTGCGAGGATGAGGAGGGGGCCTTCAGTATGCAGCACCGCCTCCCGCTGATTTGTATTAAGTTTTTCAAGTAATCTCGATTCCATGTCCCTCTGCTATGGTCGTAAAATGAAGACGTATTCTGCCCCCGACAGCCTGTTCACGTCAACCCTATAAATAAAAAACACAGTGCTGTGCGCGGCGGTTTTTTAATGTCGAAACCGTGACAGCAAACCTGCGCCGGAAGGATAGGTTATTGATGTTTTACCGCTTTTCAGCGCTTCCAGTATTTTTTCCGTTGCTCCATCACCTCTGTTCATTCCGCTTCCCCCGATAAGGGCGGTCGTGACATGCACCTTTGATGCTCCCCGGGTCTTCATCTCAACTCTGAGAGCGTCAGCGAATCCTTTCATTCCTGAGGATGCCGCTCCCGCGAGGGCATGTGCGCTTCTCCCTCTCACCGCGGTATCATCAACCGCAATCACAATGCTGCCGCTGTTTTTCGCTCCCATGTCATTCACAAAATGCCGCATGAGCAGTATCGGACCCGCAATACGACGCTGCATTTCATTGAACACGGCATCCCTTGTACACTGCGTGTAGGGGGCGCACTCAAAAGGTAACGGAATATGGATGATAATATCTATCGCATCAAAATGGCCGAGGACAGTTTTTATTGTACGTTCAACATCTTTTCCGCTCCCGGAATCGCAGGTGTATCCGTATACTCTGGTTCTGAATATGCCCACCTCACGTTCCACATCCTCAAGATCGCTCCTCTTTTCACTTATCAGTGCGAGGTTCGCCCGCTCCTTTCCCAGTGCAGCGGCAAGGGATTTCCCAAGACCGGTGCCTGCACCATAAATCATCACATTTTTCCCGGAAAAATTATTCATCAACGCCTCCATAAAAAGTGTATACTGCGGAACATCTCTGTTACCCCTTTGCTCCGGCAGTACAGCGATAGTCCCATATCACTCATATCCTTAATAAAAACTTAAATAAAAGAATTTTTTTATTACTTTAAAAAATATTGCAGAAATAATCGCTGATCAGCTATAATCAATGAACGCGGGAGCACAATACAGGATATAAGTTCTTGACGTTTTTTGTCAATATCTGAGTGTAACAGCAATCATCATACAAATACTATACTATTATAGCACATAATTCATGGAAAATCCCGGCATTGACATTCTTCTTGAAATAGAACGTGAACTGAAAACAGGATACACTGACCTTATTGAAAGTATTCCTGACGTCATCATGTCCCTGGAATACCCTTCAGGAAAAATACTGTACATAAACAGGGCATCAAAGGAAATATTGGGATATGATCCGGAAGAATTTTACGGTACAAACCTTTTTCTGAAAATAATCAACAGCGGTGACCGCAGAGAAATTTTTAACCGTTGGAGAAATGTAAAGGATGAAGGCGATTTCCCTCTTTTTATATATAAAGTGCGGAAAAAAGACGCAGGCTATATATGGGTAGAACAGAAAAACAGGGCCGTCAAGAACAGCGACGGGAAGGTCATTGCCCTTAATGCGGTGTTCCGCGATATTTCGGAGCGGAAGCGCCTTGAGGAGGAGGCACACAAAAATCTCCTGTTTTCTGAAAACCTTTTTCTCCATTCACCATACGCGATTCTTCATATCCGAAGCAACGGTTCCATCAAGCGTTTGAATCCTACCTTTGAAAAGCTCTGGCATCTCACCCATGAGGATTTAGGGGATTACTCGATATGGAACGATCCCCAGCTCCAAAAAGCCGGAGTCAGTGAAATCCTTAAAGAGGTGCTTTCAGGAAAGGTGGTTGAAGTTCCCGCATTCAAGTATGTACTTCCTTTTAAACATAAATTAAAAACCCTCTACATCGCCGGGAAGGGATTTCCCGACCCCGACAGAAGTAAAGACCGGAGCGGGCTGATAATAATCATTGAAGATGTTACCGAAAGGAAGTTCCAGGAGGATGAGTATCTGGAAATAAAAAAACTGGAAAGCATCGGACGTCTTGCAGGAGGGATTGCCCATGACTTCAACAATATCCTTGCGGGCATTTCCGGGTATGCAGAAATACTGATGCGTAAAATTGATGCCGCCAGTCCACTCCATAAGTTTTGTGAAAACATTCATATCGCATCAATGAAGGCATCCACACTCACCAATCAGCTTCTCGGCTTTGCCAGAAGGGGGAAATACAACCCTGACTTCATTGATATAATCAACCCGGTTATTTACGCAATCGGCGCCACACCGGGGCTCAGTTCACGGATTACGGTAGATAGAAAATTCAACAAAACGGATATGTGTGTGTTCGGCGATGTGAATCAGCTGCGGCAGGTATTCATTGAATTTCTGAAAAATGCCGCCGAATCAATTAATGAATCGGGCACTATCACGATAAGTACGGGATTCAGTGAATCAGACCGCATTGCACCGGATGTTACCGGCCATACGCCGATAAAGTTTATCACAGTAACAATTCAGGATACAGGTTCCGGAATCCCGCGGGACGTTGAAGGAAAAATATTCGATCCTTATTATACCACAAAGGACAAATCCAAACACGCCGGAATGGGCCTCGCGGTGGCCTATGGAATAATCAGAAACCACGGAGGCCGGATAGAAATTTCCGGAAATGACAGCGGCGGTACAACGGTGGTAACATATTTTCCCGCAATTCAAAAACCGGCAGACAATATTCGAATCGGGGAAAAGCCCTACCGGAACATACTGATCATCGATGACAGCGAAGAAACCCGCTCTATTCTGCGAACATTTTTTGAAGAAAAGGGCTGTACTGTTCATGATGCCTCAGGCGGCAAGTCCGGAATCGAATTGCTGAAAAACAATACTGCACCATACGATCTTGTGTTTCTTGATCTGATCATACCTGACATGACGGGGCTTGCGGTCCTCGCTCAGGTGAGGGACATCAGTCAAACAATCAGCATTGTGGTCATGGCTGGTTCAAACACAGAATATATTCCCGACACCTATATCAATGACAGAAATATACATATACTTCTGAAACCCTTTTCCCTTGGCGATATTGAAACAATTCTTAATTTATAATTCGAACACCGTATTATTACCTGATCCCCGATACATGCGGGGCAGGAAAGAAATTACGTTCTATCTGGAGATAGCAATACATCCGGCAAAAAAATGAATATCAGTTTTACAAAACATGAAAAGAGCTTCATTGCGGGGATCGGTATAATTCTTGCTGTCCGGACCCTCGGATTTTCGCTCATAACACCGGTGTTTTCAATTTATTCAACGGAAATTCCCGGCTCCACTGCCACCCTCGCGGGTATCGCCGTGGGTATTTTCAGCATCACCCAGACCATTCTCCAGGTGCCCTTCGGCAGGCTCAGCGACGCCTGGGGCCGCAAAGAAACAACCATCCTGGGTTTCTTTATTTTTCTCGTTGGAACGCTGTTGGGGGGACTTGCCGAAAACATCTATATTCTCATTGTTTCGCGGTTTATTGCAGGGGCCGGCGCGGTGTCAGCAGTCACAATGGCCTGGCTCACGGAGGGGATAGATCCGGGAAAAAGAAATTCAGCACTTTCATACGTGGGAATCGCAATCGGCACCGCTGTTATTCTTGGTTTTACCTTCAGTCCCCTCATCGCAGGGCGTTTCGGGATTCCCTTTATTTTTTATATAAGCGCCATGCTGATCTTTTTTTTAATTCTCTATATACTGTGCGGCCTTCAAAACCACAGGCCTCAGTCCCCACAACCTGCGAAGCCGGAACTTTCCGCTTTCCGTGAACTTCTGTGTAACCGTGATCTTATGCGGCTCAATTTTATCGGATTTATCGGACACTTCTGTATCACCTCCATTTTTTTTATCATGCCTATCCTTATAAAACGGGAAATGGACATCAGTGAAATGTGGAAAATCTATGTCCCCGTGGCAGTTGTGGGAACTTCAGCGATGTACTATTTTTCCCGGAAGGCTGATAGTAAAGGTACTGTGCGAATCGCATGTATCGCACTCCTTCTGGCCGTCACCGGTGTAATGATACCGGTGTTCAACGCCGGTATTATATGGTACCTCGCCTCCTTTGTCCTCTTCTATTCCGGTTTCTGCATCCTCTCACCGGTCCTCCCCGCTGCGGTGTCCCGCCATCCTGACAATTACCTGAAAGGGTCAATACTGGGATTATTTAATTCATCACAGTTTATCGGGTCCGGAGCCGGCGGTATTTTTAGCGGTTGTATGCTTGGAGTCGGCCATCAGTATCTTTTCGGCACTCTCGCCGCCCTTCTCCTTCTCTGCTGGTTCTGTATCATCGGGTTTAAGGACTTTGACAATTCAGGAGACGGCAATTTTGATGTCATGAGGCATATCTGGCCATAACCGCCCGAATGTGCTTTTTTTTGTTTGTTTTGATAAAAACAGTTGCCCTTTTATTGTCAGCCTGATTATACTATACATATTAACGAGAAATATTCGTTTTATACACAAACAAAATGTAACTGCACGCCTCTGTGTACAACATACTTTAAGAGTATAATGTGAACACAGGATATACCAGTATTATATGTAGCAGTATGTGGTGTGAAAAATAAAGCATTGCAGTTTCAGAAAGAAATATTATGCCCGATAAAGTGTTCCAGACCATAGAAAACATTGAACTCGATATTCTTTCTGATATTGAAGATACTGAAATATTTACATTCATAATTAATTCCCTGAAACATGAAACGGATACCCCTTATGCAATCCTCACTCAGGCTATTCTGCATTATCCGCTCAACGAAACCGAGGCAGAAACAGTGTGGCGTGCCATTCTTGATAATAAATCTCAGATGGAACTGCTTCTCAAGAGAAACATAAGCATAAAAACCGCCCTTGTAGACTATTTTACAAGGGAACGGACCTATGAAAAAATCACAATTTTTATAAAAGATAATATGATCAACGCCTTTGATACCGCCATGCGCGACAGCCTCACAGGGCTTTATTCTCATGCGGTAATCCATGCCGAGTTGGAAAAAGAGTTCCAGTCATCCAGACGTTATAATGTTGATCTCTCTGTGGTATTTATTGATATTGATGATTTTAAACGGTACAATGATTCGTATGGTCACATCGCCGGTGACAGGATACTACGTCTTGTCGCGTTAACATTGCAGGATAACCTGCGGAATACCGATAAAATCGGGAGGTACGGCGGAGAGGAATTCCTTATTGTACTGCCCCATACGAACAGGGAAAATGCGAAGAAAATTGCCCTGAAACTATTGCACTCCATTCAGAACAGCACCCTGGGCAACAGCACCATTCCCCAGGGCGTTACCGTCAGCATCGGCATCTCGGAATTATCAGAGATAATGCAGGATGGACATGACCTTATTAAAGAGGCCGATATCAACATGTATAGAGCGAAAAAGGAAGGCAAAAACCGAATCTGTTGTTCGGAGTAACTATTACTGAGACCGGGCAAATACATCTTCAGTTAATGTGCTGAAACTCCCCTGCAAAAAATACCGGTATCCGATCCCCGCAACCATGGCAGCATTGTCAGTGCAGAGAATGGGGGACGGTATGAGAACTGTCTCGCCTGGCCGCCGTTCTTCTTCGAGAAGCTGCCGCAGCCTCCCGTTCGCGGCAACACCTCCCGCTACGACGATCGTTGCAACAGACTGCTTTCTGGCGGCAGTAAATACCCTCCGCACCAGCAGTTCCAGAGCACGTTCCTGAAAACTGTAGACAATCTCCTCAAGAGGCGTACCGGGATTTTCCTTCATAAAATTGATGACCGCAGTTTTCAGGCCGCTGTAGGAAAATCTGGTATCATCGGGTGAATCGGAAAGGATTTTGGGAAACAGTTTCCTTTTTTCCCTGGCTGTTTCCGCCATTTTCTCGATTCGCGGCCCTCCGGGATATCCGAGATTCGCGAACTTCGCTATTTTATCAAATGCCTCCCCCGCTGCATCATCGACAGTTTTACCAATGAGTTCCATCCTGCCGGCGCCTTCAACCCGGTATACCGCAGTGTTCCCGCCGGACACGAGGAGCCCGATAAAGGGATATCGGAGGGCATTGCCCTCAAGAAAAGGCGCATACAGGTGCGCTTCAAGATGGTTGACGGCAATGAATGGAATGTTCCCGGTATATGATATTGCTTTTGCCGACTGCAGGGCGATAAGAAGGGACCCCACAAGTCCTGGTCTGTTTGTGGCTGCAACATAATGGAGGTCTTTAAAGCTGATGCCTGCTCCCTGTAGCGCTTTCCGTATCAGTGCGTTTATTACCTCAAGGTGCGACCGTGAAGCAATCTCCGGGACCACACCGAAATATTCGCTGTGGAGATCAACCTGACTGAAAATACAGTTTGCAAGGACATCAGTCCCATTGTGAACAATACCGACAGCGGTCTCGTCGCAGGAGCTTTCGAGACCGATGCCGATTATATCATTGTTACCCTTCATTCAAAACTTCCAGGGCCTTTTTCAGCTGCGTGTCAAACTCGAGATCATAGAGGGTTCCCTTGGTATACCGCACCAGCTCTCTTTTCAGAATATAGTTCGCGCTTGTCTCCGTTACCGGCAGATTCTTCTGCCGCAGAAGTTCATGAAACTGCTTTTTGCTTTCAGCGGTATACTGTCTGTTCTGTTTGACGAATTCCTCGGGTATTTTTGCCTTGTAGATCGCGTTTACATTTACCTTATCGCGTTCAGGGACAATATTTGAACTCACCTGTATATCGGGCACAATGCCTATCCCGTGAATACACACTCCGGAAGGTGTGAAATATTTCGCCACTGTCAGCGTGATTCCAACAAGATCGGTCAGGCTGAAGAGACGCTGCACAGAACCTTTGCCGAAAGTCTTTTCCCCCAGAAGCTTGCCCCGGTTGTTGTCCTTTATCGCTCCCGCAAGAATCTCCGATGCCGAAGCGCTCCCTTTATTCACCAGGACAATTATTTTCCCGCGGTAAATCGGGTCATGACTTGAGCGGTTCTCCCGGACATTCCCTGTTCCCTTTCTTCCCTTTGTGGAAACAATTATCTGATTCTTTTCCAGGAACATGTCGCATATCCGGATAGCGTCGTCAAGCTTTCCTCCCGGGTTACCCCTTACATCAATAATAATTTTTTTAATATTTTTGCTGTTGAAATATTTAAGCGCCTTTTCAACCTCACGTGTCGTATCGTCCCCAAAAATTTTTATACGGAGATATCCCACTTTATTGCTGTCAATAATGTCATACTTTACACTCGTGGTATGGATGATCGATCTTGTGAGTTCAAATTCAAGAGGCTCCTCGAAACCGTCACGTCGCACATGGAGCTTCACGGTGGTGGTTGGACGACCTCGTATCATTTTAACAATTTTCTCCAGGGGCTTGTTTTTGATTGATACGCCGTCAACTTTTATTATGGTGTCCCCCTCCCTGATTCCGGACTGCATTGCGGGAGAATCCTCGATTGGTGAAATAACAACAACTTCACCATCCTTCACCGTTATTTCAATACCGACACCGACAAAATCCCCGCTTATATCCTCCTTAAATTCACGGAACGATTTTTCGTCCAGAAACCGTGAATACGGATCATCAAGGGCCTTCATCATTCCGCGGATAGCGCCGTAGAAGATTTCCTTATTATTTCTTTCATCAACATAATCAGTTCTGATATAATGATACACCTGATGAAAGTAATCAAGATACTGGTGTGCAGGTTCATTCGCGGACAGCGTATAGGAGAGGTTTACTCCTATAAAAAGCCCCAAAAGGAATGTCGCCACAATTATATGGAGCCTTCTTTCTTTCATCTTTTTCAGCATTCTAATTCCTCTTTATTAATAAAATCCAGGTACTACTCGCTTTTCTTTTTGTTCAGAAGATGCATTTTATATTCCAACGGTAAATACATTATAATCCCCCTCGGGGTGAAATCCCGTTTTTTCATCGCAGCAATTGTCTTTACGGTATATTTTCCCCCATCATGTTTTACAAAAGTCCTGAAAACAGCAGGTATTTTCATGTTGTCAAAGGTCCAGTGCTTATCCATGTGCTGCCCCATGGCTGTTGTAATTTTTCCCATTACAAAGGAGACAATTTTATCCTCCAGCGAGGACTTCATACCTGACATGGCAGTTTCAACATTTGCCTCTGAAACGGTTTCCTGCATTTCGCTGTAAAACATGTACTCATCATATTTCGCCTCATCAAATCCGAAACATGCCGCAAACTCCGACTTCTTTTCCATATTATGGCTTCCATGTTCACGGCACAGGAATCCAACTCTTGCGTCCGGCTGGGGAGATTTACACCCGGAAATAATCATAACAAGAAAAAGCATCACAACTATTTTTTTCATGGAAATACTCCTTTTCAAATAACAATTATTTTGGTGGGAAAATTATTCGTGATCAAGATATTTATTAAAAAGCAGTATCATATACCGCGGCATTGTTCTCCAGAAAACCCAGTTATGATATTCATTCCTCCGCAGTGTCATGTGAAACTCATAAGGCCGTCTTTCACCTTCCGTTGCCGTTTCCGGCTCCCCCTGACCTGCGCATTTGCTTCGCAGCTGCAGCAGCCGTATCGCAAGAAGTCTGGTCTGGTCGTAGGGAACTGTTCCATCATCTTTCCCATGCCCGAGAATTACCGGAATATCCTTCAGATTTTCCGCGAGAAGGATAATATTGTCCTCCTTCTTCCATCTTTCTTTATTACTCTTATAATTCCCATATACAGATGCCATGAGCCTGCTGTCAGAATCGGCAAGAGAATCATAGGCCCCGGAAAATCCCGCAACAGCACCGAAGATATCCGGATATGATCCCGCGACAAGAACAGCTCCCCGGGCACCGGTTGAACAGCCGAATATGCCGGTTTTCTTTTTATCCCGTGCAATTCCAAATGACTGCCGCAGGTACGGCACCAGTATTTCCGCGATCCATTTTCCTCCGGGAATTCTGTTCCACTTTCTGGTTGTTTCAGGATAATACTTTGTTTCATACAATGTCCCCGGCATATTGGGACATACTATAATATAATTATGCTGTTCCGCATAATCCTCGATGCGTGTAAAACGGGACCAGCTGCTCATACTGCCGTTAAGGTCATGCAGGCCTATGAGGGTCCGCATATCCTTCCCCTTCCGGTAGCTCCGGGGAAAATATATATGCACCGGGACACTCTCCCGTACTCCCTCCACAATATAATCAATCGTTATGGAGCGATTCCAGCTCCCCGCTGAAACTGTTCCCTTATATTCCGGAAATCTATATACGCTTCCGCCGGAAGAAACCTGTGCTGTTTCACAAGAAAACACCAGCATTACCGCGCTAATAACGCAGAAAACAGAATACAACTTCATTATTACCCCTCGCCGCAGTTATATAGTCTCCCGATATTCCAGGAACTATAGATTACATAATATAATTAGTCAATACGAAATTCCCTGATACATTTATTAATACCGTGCTTCTCCGTGGGCGGCCATTCAACGTATTGCGACATACAGTATTTTCTTGACGTAATAATTATTGTGCAGCATTCTAGAAGCATGATGCAGGGAGCAGCCCTTATATCAGTCCTGCATTGCGGTACCACTATCAGAAAAGAGGAGTTATCCATGTATTCAGTAAACAGGGAACGTCTGCTTCAAACATTCACCGATCTCGTGAAAATATCCTCCCCCTCATGGAATGAAGCGGGAGTAATTGACTACATTGTAAAAAAGCTGAAACCAATGAAAATTCAAGCCGAGAAAATACCCTGCGGCAAATCCCACAATCTCCTTGTGCGAATCGACGGAGAAGAGAAAAGAAGGCCCGCTCTCTTCTCATGTCATACTGATACGGTGGTGCCCTGTGAAAACGTTATTCCTGTTGTCACTTCTTCACGCATCAGTTCAGACGGAACAACAATTCTCGGAGCAGATGACAAGGCGGCGGTTGCCGCGTTCATTGAGGCAATAACCTGTATCCATGAGCAGAAACGTACCCATGGTCCCCTCGAATTTCTTTTTTCCTGTGCTGAAGAAGTTGGTCTGTGCGGCATAAAATGTTTTGATATGTCATTGCTGAAATCCAAAATCGCATTTGTTTTTGACAGCGGCGGTGAAGTCGGCAAAGTCATTATAAAGGCCCCCTATCACAGCACCATTGACTGTACGGTCAAGGGGAAATCGGCACATGCAGGGATGGAACCGGAAAAAGGCGTCAGTGCCATAAAGGTACTTTCTGAAATAATATCAAAACTTCCTCATGGCAGAATTGACAACGAAACGACAGTCAATGTGGGGTTGATATCAGGCGGCAGCGCCACCAATATTGTCGCCGAGGAAGCGTATTTCAAGCTCGAAGCGAGGTCCGTTGACAGTAAAAAACTGAAATCCATTGAAGACGATATCACCCTGATTATTCACAGCACTGTTAAAGAATACAATGCGAAGGCTGTAATAACACGGAACCTTGAATACTCGGGGTTCACGATCAAAGAAAATGACAGTATACTCGGCATTATTCACCGCGCGCTCGGGAAAATCAACATCACCCCGCAGCATGAAATTTCAGGTGGAGGAAGCGACACCAACATTATCAACCGGGCAGGTATTAAAGCTGTCAATCTTTCCATCGGCATGCGGAATGTTCACACAAAAAAGGAATACATAATGATTAAAGACCTTATGAATGGAGCGCGTTTCGTACTGGCGCTCATCGATACTGTCTGATCCGGGGACTCACATTGAAGCTATATGCAAATAATTAGCCCTACCGCCTCCGTCAATCACTGCCTTCGCACAGAGGTGCAATAAGCCCCTAAACGTCAGGTGGTGTTGCATTGCCACAGAAGAGTTTTCAGGCCATTATTTCAGACATGAAAGCCTGGTGACAAAATACGCGCCGCAGATCAGTGTAAAGGGAAGTGTGAGAAAATATGATATCACATCTTTGAAGGTCGTGGTATTGGGGTGAAATACTTTTTTCCCGAAGGCGTTGAAGTGGTAATTGGCAGGGTCCTTTCTTTTTCGCATGATATTTCTGGTAATTCTTATCTTGATATATATCATCACGACAAAGATTACCCCTGATTCAAAAAAAATAAGCCGGTCAAGATTAATATCCCGGAGCTGACGCGGAAACATAATGATAAAAACGGAAATAAAAATTCCCATCGAAATATTTGTAACGGTTGTAACAAAAAATCCCCTGAAATCCTTATCCTGTCCCTTGGATAGATAATTCACCAGGAAATAGACATGAACGATTACTGACATCTGCAGTACGACTATGAAAAAAAGTACTATCATGGATTATTCACATTCAGAGGATATCGTACGGCCCCAGAACATCACCGCCTGGATTTTATTTCTTTAATGAAAAGAATCCTATTGGCTGTTTTTTTTCCCGTCAACTAAAAATTGGTCTGCCGTGAGACCGGCATATTTACAGAGCGGTGACGGGAAATGATAAATTAAAAAAGGAATTGACTTTCCCCGATTATGATATGCAGTTTCATTATACACTGTGACTCTTCACTCATGATTGAATTTTACCCGGAAGCAATACAAATACGGCACAGGTGAAATGGAAAACAATCTTTACCACCTCATCGCACAGGCTGCGTCAGAACTTCCCAATGGAGTTTTCTTCCGCTATAACAATACTGTAGTATCCTATAAAAATGCACTGGAGCATATCGACCGCTTTTCCGGTTATCTAAAAGAACGCGGCATTGAACCGGGAGACAGGATATTTCTCAACATCGGAAATACGCCTGAATTTATCTATGCCCTCCTTGCGGCATCAAAGCGCGGCATCATTTCCGTATTGTCAAATCCTGCTTATCGGCGATATGAACTGCAGTACCTTCTCAATGAAACGAAACCAAAACTCGTCATTACAACACATGATAAAACAGAGCAGTATACGATAGACGGAAAATTTTTTTTTGACACCGCTAGGATTATTACGGCTGACAAATGCGCTCACTTCTCGTGGTTTCACGATATCACCGCCGTGGAAAGAGAACACTGCTCGCCGGAGCCCCTTGATCTGCAGCATCCTGCGGTCATTATATATACTTCCGCAATGACCGGCCATCCGCTGGGAGCGCTCATCTCACACCGTGCGATACTTGAAACAGCAAAAGCCACAACGGAGTTCATGGTACAGGAAAACGATGTGTTCATGACTGTTCTGCCTCTGTTCCACTCGTTCGGCCTTACCAGCTCTTTTTTCGTGCCTCTCTACAACCGTATTCCTCTCTATCTTGTAAACCGTTTTTCACCACGGACAGTGCTCCAGCTTTTGACGGAACAGGCAACGTCAATTATCTGCGGCGTTCCCCGGATGTTCGAAATTTTGTACCGGATGCTTCCCGAGGGAGCGTCATTCCCTTCAATGCGGTCATGGATTTCGGGAGGTGAGGCAATTTCAATCAGTCTGCAGAAAAACTATAAGAAGCAATTCGATATTGACATACGCCAGGGATACGGCCTCACCGAAGCGTCTCCGATTGTTACCTGGAACATGATTGATAAGCCCAATGTTTTCGGGTCAATAGGGACGCCGATGCCCTACAATGAAATTAAACTCATTGGCAAGGACGGGACAGAAGTACCTTACGGAAGCGAGGGGGAGATATTAATTCGCGGAGTGAATGTCATTTCCGGCTATTACAAACAGGATGCCGCCACGAGAAGATCTTTCATGGGGGAATGGATTCGTTCCGGAGACCTGGCGCGCCAGGACGGGTCAGGTAATTATTTTATCACCGGACGGACAAAGGAAATGACAATAAAAAACGGGTTTAATATATACCCGAAAGAAGTTGCACGGATACTGGGGTACCATCCCTCTGTTGAAAGCGCTGAAGTTAATTTCCGGTCATCAATGAACAGCGACGGAACCTTTGATGAAAGCCTCGCGGCCTTTATTCGCCGGAAAAGGGGCCGCGACCTCGATGAAAAATCCATTGTTCAGTGGTGCCGGGACAATATCTGTTCATATAAAATACCCGATTCTTTTACCATTGTGTCCTGAACAGGGTCCCCTTTTCCATTAATCCCGAAACTCGTTCTTTTTATACTTCTTATCCCGTTTCTCCTGTTTCATAATTACTTCCCGGAAAATATACCGGTAATCATTTGATTTTGTATTATCAAGCTGATCAAGGGGCACCCTGTTCTCGGAAGCTTTGCTGCCGCAGAAAACAGCGGCCATATTCAACGATATCAGTAGAATAACCGCAATAATTCTGTATCTTCCCATGTAAATCTTCCTCTGGAACAAATCCCTGTCACATTATTCTTCGTTTCATATCATTATTTTATACTCCTTTCAAGACAAATTTATTGACATATTGTCCTGTATCAATAGAATAATTAACAGATTCAGGGAGGGATCTACAGTATGAAGATACAATCCAATAGTAACGATCATGTATCGTTACGGGCACGGAATGCAGGCGGCGAAGCAGCACAACGGGCAGGCCGCACCGCTTCACCTGCAGCACGAATCAGTTCGTCGGACACACAAAATGTTATATCTCAGTTGAGCAGTCAGAGAAACCTGTCAAACGCACTCAGTATCGCACAGACTGCGCAGAGTCTCGTAAGCAGGGCGCTTTCAGTATCAGCGCAACTTCGTAATATTGCCAGCCAGGCGCTCATTACGGGGAGGTCAAATCCGGAAAAGCTGGACCAGCTTATCGCACAGATAACAACGTCGATGTCTGAAGTTTCACGGGAATCCTCAATTCCTGTTCCGCGCCCCGCGGTATCACACACCGCACAGGGAACACCGCAGCAGGTTACGGAACTTCCTTCACCGGGAGAGGAATACGCGGCTCTGAAGCAGGCAGCTGCGGGACTTCGTGCAGGAACGACGGCATCACCGGAACAATTTGATGCAATTGACAGCGCTCTTTCCCGTAAATCTGATTTGATCAACGGATACGTACAATCCCTTGAAGGACCCGTTCGTGATTTTGTCGGAACCATTCAGTCAGGCACACATACTGATGCGGCGGAGATGACCAGAAAAACTGCGGAATCTGTCATGGCAAACCCTTCTGCCGCGTTAACGGCCCAGGGTAATATCCGAAGCGACATAGCGGGCAATATTCTGGCATAACACAGACATAAACCGGAAGCGCGCTCAGCGGACCACACAAAAAAAGGAGATACGGCAATGGAAGTATTTGATGGTTTTATAGCAGCTATTGCGGCAGAGTTCAGAATCAATTTCCACAAGGACGATGAAGGTGTCTACACGACAAACCTTGAATTCGAGAACGGGCGCTCCCAGCAGGTGCTGATCACGCTCACAAAGGATGAAACGGGGGACAGGGTTATCAATTATTACACGATTGTGGCAAAACTCAAGGACGATTATTTTGAATTGTATAAGTACGCACTCCAGCTGAATACGACACTGATTTACGGCGCCCTGAGCCTTCTCAATAGCACATTGATTATCCGGGACTCCCTTCTTCTCAAGGACTGCGATCCTCAGCGGTTTATGAAATCTCTGACATACATTGCCGCAAAGGGAGATGAACTGGAAGAACTATTCATCAGTAAGAATATTTACTGATGAATAGGTATCATCGGTATCAGTATGGGCGGCGCAGCAGATTGTCGCCTTTTTTACTGTAAAAAAATCATGGGGGAAATATCATAATTTTATTACCGTGTAATCACTCTTTATTATACTCCTGTCATGGAGGCAGGGAATGAAGCTGAGCAATGAAGCCCGTGTCGGGATGCTGGTGACCGTGAGTTTTACAATATTTATCGTACTCGTCGGTATCCTCGCAAAAATCAATATCGCCCAGTCCGGATATAACCTGCGGATTCACTTCGGATTTTTAGGAGACCTGCGGAAAGGCGCCCCGGTAAAGATAGCCGGCGGAATCAACATCGGACAGGTTATCGATATTAAGCAGAGCGGACAGAAATCCGAAGTAAAAGTCTGGATTGATAAAAACTACCGGCTGATAAAAAAAACACGGTTCGCGATTTTCACCACCGGAATTATTGGAGAAAAATATATCAACGTCTTTGTGCCCCCTTCCGTTGGCGCCGAGGAATATTTCCAGGATGGCGATATGGTATACGGTATCGACCCCCCGAGCTTTGACCAGATGATGCTCACCTTTCAGGGGTTTCTTGGAAAAGAGGGGAGCCAGATCCTGGCGGAAATATTCGAGAACTCCAACAAGTTTGTCGGCAACCTGAATAAGATGACCTATGACAACCAGAATGACGTCCGCCATTCCGTTCTCCTGGTAAAAACGATGATGCAGGGACTTTCGACAAAATCTCTTGTGCTGATGGACCAGCTCAACCACTTCACAAAAAACATGGCGGATATTTCCGAAAGGAACAAACAGGACATTACGATTGCCCTTCAACAGCTTTCTGAAACAACAAGCAATATGAACAAAATAATATACCGCATAGAACATGGACGGGGCACTCTGGGGAAACTCCTCACCGACGAGGAGGTATACAATAATCTCCGTGAAGCCTCACGCTACGCCCGTGATCTGTTTTATTCCCTGAAGCAGGACCCCTCCAAGCTCTTCTTCAGGCCCAAACAGTAATATGGCAAAAAAGAAACAGCTTTATACATGCCTGTCCTGCGGCGAGGAATTCGGCAAGTGGAACGGGCGCTGTACCGCATGCGGAGAATGGAACACCATCACCGAAGTCCTGCAGAAATCCCCTTCAGCGCTTCCGGATCCCCGCGCGGTGCTGCTTCGGGACGTCGGGTCGGAATCCCTGCAGCGGGCCTTGACAGGCATTTCAGAATTTGACCTCGTCTGCGGGGGCGGCCTTGTCCCCGGGTCCGTGGTCCTTGTGGGCGGGGAGCCGGGGATCGGCAAATCCACGCTGGCCATGCAGATTGCCGGCTCATTCCGGACACTGTATATCTCCGGGGAGGAGTCTCCGGTGCAGCTGAAACACCGCGCTGACCGCCTCGGGGGAGGAAGCGGGGAAATTACCGTTTCCACCGCGACAGCCGTTTCACAGATTCAGGCCCTCATCGACAGGGAAAAGCCGGAGTGTGTGATAATCGATTCGGTGCAGACCCTTTCTGTCTCCGACGTTAACGGAGTGGCGGGTTCCATGGGCCAGATACGGGAATCAACAGCGCGCCTTGTGGAAACTGCGAAGACATCTGGCATCCCGATAATTCTCATCGGCCATATAACAAAGGACGGTCTTATCGCGGGCCCGAAAATGCTGGAACACCTTGTTGACACAGTCCTGTATTTCGAAGGTGACTTCTCTCGGGACTACCGTATACTCCGGTCATTTAAAAACAGATACGGTTCAGTCAATGAAATCGGGCTGTTTCGTATGACCGGCGAGGGGCTCATTGAGATCAGGGACCGCAACAGTATTTTTCTCAATCCCTACGCAAACCATGCCCCTGGAAGCGCTGTTTCCGCAGCCATAGAAGGGAGCCGCATTATCCTTTTTGAAGTCCAGGCCCTTGTGACCTTTACCAATTTCAGCAATCCCCGGCGGATGTCCGACGGCTTTGACCTTAACAGGGCGATACTGATCGCCGCAGTTCTGGAAAAGCATGCATCGCTTAAAATCAGCAGCTTTGACGTGTTCATCAATGTCGCCGGTGGATTCTCCATACGGGAAACATCAGCCGATCTCGCAGTCGCAGTAGCCATCTCATCAAGCATGAAGGAGCAGCCCCTGCCGGAAAGATCCGGATTTCTCGGTGAGATATCACTCTCCGGTGAAATACGTCCCGTTCCCCAGTGCCAGCGGAGAGCAATGGAATTCAGCCGTTCCGGTTTTACAAAACTCTATGTTTCCAAACAGGATGCCGCGGAAGCGAAAGAAGTATTCGGGGGAGAGGTTGTTGCAATTGAAACGATGTCACAGGCTGTAAGCCGTCTGTTTGGCGATTAAATTTCCCCTCCGGCAGTCTGTGACCAGCCGGAGAGAAACAACAAAGGATATCAGTCCTAAAAAGCGGCAGGTATTCTAATGAGAAGCTGTTTCACCATGCCCTTCACCGCATGTTTCTTCTTTGGTGCAGGTATCCATCTTACACAACTCATACAGCGGGCAATATCCGGAGATGCTGCTGTAGAACATCGACAGGGCAAGAACAACAAGAATAACGGTAGCCAACACTCCCGTATTCAATGTAAAAATGTTCAGAAGAAATGCCATACCGAGAATAAAACGAATGAACCTGTCAGTCTTTCCAACATTTTGTTTCATAATTTCCCCTTCTTCATTGCATGATGTTTCATCTTTACAGGTACTGTACCCGAATGCGTCATACAGAGAACAGTAACCCTGAATGCTGGTATACAGCAATACAAGACCTGCGATAGCAAGGATGCTTGAAACCAGCGGCCCTGTCTGCAGTGCAAAAATATTCATGAAAGCTGCAAGGCCGAGTATGAACCGGACAAATCTGTCATGAAGACCAATGTTTTTTTTCATAGTACCACCCTGAATAATATAATAAAAAATATCGAACAACAGACACCTGACAAATTCCACATCATCCCATGAATCACATGCAGACATGAAATCCGCTACGAACAGCAAATAGATGATCAATTACATTTTGATAGTGCACAATGAATATGTCAATATTTTTTACCGAAATGCACCGGTGGATTGATCACTATTGATTATAGGAACCCTGAACAATAGCTTTGATTTATTGTCATACCGGCAAACTGCAATAAAATCCTTTTTCTATGCGAGAAGATGTTGCAAAAAAAACATCCTGTTGTAGCATATTACTATCAGGGTCTGACATACTATTCAATCATGTTGTTAAAAAAGGAATGTGCCGAAATGATATGCGGATAACGGAACGTGATGAAGCTGGATATTTACAGAGATGACAATCTCGTCATCATAAGAATAATCGGCAGGTTTGATATCAACGAAGTGCATACTTTCGAAACTGCTTTTATGTCGCAGGTGGAATCCAATCCTGAAGCCATCGCAATCAAGCTGAAAGACTGTACCTATATCGATTCATCCGCCATCATCTCATTTGTACGCTTCATGAATCTTGCCCGCAAAAACAAAATTGATATAGTTTACTACGGCCTCAATGACAATATCGTCAGGATTTTCAGTATTTCCAAACTTGACACCTACCTCAATGTGCTCTCCGAAGAGGAATTTCTGGAACAATACTCCCGGAAATAAAAGGGACTGTTATATCACAACAATTTTTCGTTAAAGATATTTTAGTCCCACGCGGTCTTTAACAATATCAAGAGTTTCAGCTGCAACTTTTCTTGTTTTCTCCGCTCCCTTTTTCATGATGGCAAGAATTTCCCCGGGGTCCTTCGCGAATTCTTCACGCTTGTCACGGTAAGGCCTGAAGTATTCCCATATCATGGAAAACAGCTCCTTCTTCACTTCCCCGTATCCGAGACCTCCTTGCTGATAGCGGTCTTTCATTGCCTCCTGCTTGTCGCTGTCAGCAAAAAGGCGGTAAATAGCAAAGAGGTTGCATGTCGCGGGATCTTTCGGCTCTTCTACTCCCTTCGAGTCGGTTACAATTTTCATCACCTTTTTTTTCAGGGACTTTTCTTCTTCGAAAATATTCAGGGTATTGCCGTAGCTTTTTGACATTTTCAGTCCGTCAATTCCCGGAATGACCGCAATATCATCGGATATCATCGGCGCTGGAAGCACAAATGTATCGCCATAGACATTGTTAAATCGTTCGGCGATATCCCGTGTAATCTCAATGTGCTGCTTCTGGTCCTTCCCCACAGGAATCACTTCCGCCTGATAGAGAAGAATATCTGCCGCCATAAGCACCGGATAGGTAAAAAGACCGCAGCTCGGCTGAATACCTTTTGCAATTTTATCTTTATAGCTGTGACTCCTCTCAAGAAGACCGAGTGAAGTGTGGCAGCCGAGAATCCATGTAAGCTCAGTGACTTCCGGGACATCGGACTGTATCCAGAAATGGGTTTTTTCCGGATCAAGCCCAAGGGCCAGAAAATCCAGCACTGCCGAGACCGTGTTGTCCCGGAGCTCTTTTTTATCATGAAGTGATGTCATGGCATGATAGTTCACTATAAAACAGAACAGTTCGTGATCCTCCTGGAACCGGATCATCTGTTTCATCATGGCAAAATAGTTTCCGATATGAAGTACCCCGGAGGGCTGGATACCCGATAATATACGTGACATTGCAATTACTCCTTTTTGTAAAACAACTATGTATCAGTCCTGTGCCGGACCGGCAACACCGGCAGAATGGTTTTTGGTAAAATCAGAATTACGATAAGTAGTGCAGGTTTCAGGAAAATATCCATGAATACGTCTTCTTTTGTCAAGTATGTTGTTGTTACTCTTTTAAGGAAATTAATTTCATCATTAACCGTACTGATTGCAGAATAGTATCCTCCGAAAACCGCCTGAGGCCATGTTTAAGATTTCTTTTATTATAAATGCTTGACACATGAAGACAAAAACTTATACATTGCATTAAATGTACAAGTTTGTCTGTTTTGGACTAAAATATTCATCTGAAGGTAGTTCCGCCACCGCCAGCTTGTTGAATCAGGAGATACGGAATGGAGACATATAGTGTTTCTTTGGACATTATGGAAGAAGTGCCTGTTCTTGTCATAGAAGGGGACATGACATCGGAATCCGACAGTGATGTCATGAAAGCTTATAATGAAATCAAGAAGGAACACGCTCCAAAAAATATTATAATCAATTTTGAAAAGACCAAGTATATCAACTCTGCAGGTATCGCGTCGCTGATTAATATTATTCAGGATCTCCAGGAAAGCGGCGGGAAGATATCCTTCGTGGGACTCACAAACCATTTCCGGAAAGTAATGGATATTGTGGGCATCTCAGATTTTGTGGAGATATTCGACCTCAACAGGGAAGCCCTGGAAAGCATTAAAAGAAAATAATTCTTGCTGTATTGCCTCCACCTCGTCATTCTTTCGTCAGATTATTTCCTCAAGAAGTTTCATTTCCGGGGGAAATCCGTTTTTCAATATCACATTCTTTTTCATCTCTTCAATCGTATCAGGGTAATCAGTATTAAAATGAAGGCCCCGGCTTTCCTTTCTTGTCAGAGCGCTGTTGATAATCATGGTTGCAACCGTGGCAAGGTTCCGCAGTTCCAGAAGCCGGTATGACAGAGTGCTTCGCCGGTAATAATCCTGAATTTCCTCCGTAAGCAGCCGTATCCGGCGATATGCCCTCTGCAGCCTCAGGTCGGATCGCACGATACCGACATAGTCCCACATGAGGCGCTTCACATCCTCAATATTGTGCTGGATCAGAATCCACTCCTCAAGGTCGAATGTTCCCTCTTTGTTCCATTCAGGAAATTCCGGTTTGTCGTTTTTAAGATAGGAGTGAAGATTCTTTTCGATATGTTCAATTGCCCGATGCGAAAAAACAAGGGCCTCAAGGAGGGAATTGCTTGCCAGCCTGTTTGCACCGTGAACACCGGTACAGGCCGATTCTCCTGCAACAAAGAGGCTGTTGATTGATGTCCGTCCGTACAGGTCCGATACGACCCCGCCGCACATATAGTGGGCCGCCGGAACAACAGGAATCGGTTCTCTGGCGATGTCGATTCCTTCCTCAAGACATCGCGTATAAATGTGGGGAAACCGCCCTTCAAGAAAATCTTTTCCCTTGAAGGAAATATCCAGGAGCACATATTTATCGCCATGTTTTTTCAGCTCACGGTCAATGGCCCTGGCCACAATGTCCCGCGGTGCGAGCTCCTTCATGGGATGCACAGACTCCATGAACCGCTCCCCTTTCATGTTCATCAGCAGCGCCCCTTCACCCCGCACTGCTTCACTGATAAGAAATGACCGGCCCTCCTGGTTTTCACAGTAAAGGGAGGTGGGGTGAAACTGGATAAATTCCATGTCTCCGATAAGCGCCCCGGCGCGGTACGCCATGGAGGTCCCGTCCCCTGTGGCAATTTCAGGATTTGTGGTATGGAGATATACCTGTCCGACTCCTCCTGTGGCAAGGAGCGTTATGCAGGCATTGAAGGTATGGACAACGCCGGTCGCATTTTCAAGGATATAGGCGCCATAGCAGGTAACAGGCCCCTCTTCGTCAATTTTTCCTTCGCTGTCGGGAAGAAGTCCCAGCTGGTGCTCGGTAAGAAGGTCAACGGCAGTATGGTCCTCGAAAATCGTAATGTTTTTAAGTCCTGCGATTTGATTGAGCAGCGCACGTTCAATCTCAGCGCCGGTGAGGTCTGTGGCGTGGACTATCCTGTTGTGGGAATGACCACCCTCACGCCCGAGGTCAAGAATACTGTTTCCTTTATCATCAACACGGGTGGAGAAAATCGCCCCCCATTCAATGAGTTCCTTAATGCGTTCAGGACCGTTATCCACAAGAATTTCAACAGCACTCCTGTCGCATAAACCGGCGCCGGACTTCAGTGTGTCTTCAATGTGATTTTCAAAGCAGTCACTTTCCGATATTACCGTAGCGATACCGCCCTGAGCATAATTGGTGCTTGAATCGTAGTCCCTTTTTTTCGTCACAATATTGACCGTGCCGAATTCCGATGCCTTGATGGCAAAGGACAGCCCCGCGATACCGCTGCCGATTACAAGAAAATCTGAGGTGTAAATCTCTGCACTCATCGCACTCCCCGGATACTGGATAAATTTCTATAAACCTAATTTCATCATTTCGCGCCGCTCACCGCCAGAAAATTCCGGTATACCGCGTCTTCAATGGAGGATAATTTCTCCCCCCGCAATTGTGCAAGGAATTTATAAGTATGGGAAACATAATGGGGGCGGTTTTTCTTGCCCCTGAATGGAACAGGGGTGAGGAACGGTGCGTCGGTTTCAAGGAGCATCCTGTCGAGTGGCACATATTTCGCCGCGTCATGGAGTTCATGGGCGTTTTTGTAGGTGAGGTTGCCTGCAAAGGAAATGTACATTCCCAGGTCAAGAATTCCTGCTGCGGCGGTACTGTCTCCTGAAAAACAGTGCATTATCCCTTTCCCCGGTTTCAGCCGCTTCAGGATTGCGACGGTATCATCCATTGCCTCTCGTGAGTGGATAATAACGGGAACGCCATGGCGCTGTGCAAGGCCGATCTGAAACTCGAAAGAGCGCTGCTGCATGGCGGCAGGCTGATGCATCCGGTAATAATCAAGTCCGGTCTCTCCAATTCCGAAAAACAGGTCGATATCACCCGCCACCATGACCTCTTCCGTAAGTGCAGCCAATGATTCAAGGTCAATCTCAGTGGCGCGGGATGATGGATGAATACCGAGACTGAACCGTATGCCGCGGTCACGGTGTTTTTTCGCAAAGTCATAGGACCACCGCAGCCCCTTCACGTCGATGGAAATCTGAACCCCGAAGGCGGTGCCGCTCTCCTCCATCCCCCCGAGAAGATCTTCTTCGGTAATGTCCCCGTCTTCAATGCAGAGATCAAAATGCGCGTGTGTGTCGATATACATGTAAACCCTTCAGTCAGTTATTACGGTACCGATACCGGCGTCGGTGAAAATCTCAAGGAGGACCGCGTGTTCCACTCTCCCGTCAATGATATGCGCCCGGTGGACGCCGTTGTCCAGGCAGCTCACGCAGCAGTTCACCTTGGGAATCATGCCCCCGGTGATTTCCCCGCTTTTTATGAGTCCCGCGATATCATTCTTTTGAATCGAGGAGGTAAGCGCACCTCCCAGCTTCACGCCCTCCACGTCGGTGAGAAGGATAAGCTTTTCGGCGTTCAGTGCTTCTGCGATCTTCCCCGCTGCTATATCGGCATTGATGTTGTAGGTGATGCCGTTTCCATCAACTCCAATGGGAGCGATAACGGGGATGAACCGATCACGGTCAAGGGTCTCAATAATTTTCGGATTGACTTTGCTCACTGTCCCCACCTGGCCGATATCATACTCATTGCTGTTTTCGTGATGATATATTTTCGTTGCCTCCAGGAGCCCCCCATCCTTCCCGGAAAGGCCCACCGCCGAACCGCCCACGGTGTTGATATTGTTAACAATCTCCTTGTTCACTTTCCCCACAAGGACCATTTCCACTATATCCATCGTTTCTGCATCAGTGACCCGCATGCCTCCCACGAACTCTGACTTTTTCCCGACCTGACCAAGAAGCTTGCCGATCTGGGGACCGCCGCCGTGAACTATGACGGGATTTATTCCCACATATTTCAGGAGCACCATATCAAGGGCAAATGACCGTTTCAGGTTTTCATCAATCATGGCATTGCCGCCGTATTTAATAACGATGGTCTTGCCGAAAAATTCCTTTATGTAAGGAAAGGATTCTGTCAGTGTGTTTACTTTTTCGATATAACGCTTCATGGTGTTCCGTCCCCGGCATGTAGATTAATGTGTGGAGAAATAAAGCTCTGCTGTACCCGGCCCGATGCCTTAATGACACAGCCGTGAGAAGTGTAGTATCTTCACCCCCGGTGTCAACAAAATTCCACGGGAAACTTTCTCTCACCGCAATCTGTAAAATTTACTTTACAGGAATGTGTTTTCAGTGCAGAGTTCTTCCATACAGCCTGTACTATATCTGCGGTTACTGGAAAGGACATTCCGCCATGAAAAATATATTCCCCCTCACCTGTTTTTTACTGCTCCTCTCTCTGGCCCTTCTGGTGCCGGATCACTCCATCAGCGCCGCGCAGGTAAACGGCTCACTGGAAAAATTCAATACCACCCTGGTGATAATTACCAAAAAGGCGATTCCCGTTGTGGTAAACATCACCGTGGAGAAGAAAGCAGACCGGAAAAAAATCATCCAGTTCATGGAACCCGACATGCCCTATAAATTTAAAGCTCCGACCAGGCCGGTCTCAAAGGGTTCCGGGGTCATTTTTAATGACAAGGGATATGTCATCACCAACAATCATGTCATTGAAAACAGCACCGACATAAAAGTCACGCTGTCAGACCGCCGTGAATTTCCCTGTGAACTTGTGGGAAGCGACCCCGCAACCGACCTCGCTGTGATAAAGATGAAAACCGTACCAAAGGAACTCCCCACACTGAAAGTGGCTGACTCCGATAAAATCAGCGTCGGAGAAATCGCCGTGGCAATCGGCAACCCCTTCGGGTTTACCCATACTGTCACGATGGGAATTATCAGCGCCACCGGGAGACAGGACGTGGGTCTTGCGGATTACGAAAACTTCATTCAGACAGACGCCGCCATCAATCCCGGCAACTCCGGCGGCGCCCTTGTGAACATCAGGGGCGAGCTGATCGGCATCAATACCGCCATCATTTCGCGTTACGGCGGCAACACGGGGATCGGGTTTGCGATCCCTTCAAATATGATGAAACAGGTTGTAGGGGAACTTATTAAAAACGGAAAAGTTGTCCGGGGATGGCTCGGCGTGTTTATCCAGCCGGTAACACCGGACATCGCTGAATCATTTAACTATAAGAGCCTTGAAGGAGCACTGGTTTCAGATGTCATGAAAAAGTCTCCGGCGCAGAATTCAAAAATCAGGGCGGGCGATATTATCACGAAAATTGACGGTACGGAAATCAGGGACGTCAATCACCTCAGGCGCATTATCGCATGGAAACAGCCCGGCACCAGCGCAAAGGTGTCGGTTTTTCGCAGCGGAAAAATCTTTGATGTCGATATGAGCATCGGCACTCTTCCGGACAAAAAACTCATTGCCCAAAAAGAACGCCTCGGCCCCCAGGACGACCTCGGCATCGTCATACGTGACATTGACGAGGAGCTCGCCTACCGCTACCGGATACCCGACCGGCGCGGTGTGGTAATCGTGGAAGTAACCCCGGATTCCCCCGCTGACAGCGGCGGATTAAAATCCGGCGACACAATCCGTGAAATCAACCAGAAACCGGTACGGGACACCAGCGCGTTCCGCACTATCCTGATGGAACTGAAATCAAACAGGCGCCTGCTTTTTCTGGTGCGGAGGCTGGGCATTAATAAATTCATTGTGGTATCAAAACCGGAAGAATAAGGCTTGCCAAATGATGCCGCAATCATGTTTCACGGGGTAACATTTTCAACGTACGTGATTCTAACTGTGTACATAGTTTCCAAATCATCGTCAACACGCTGTCAGACCATATTATTTGACCGCGGAAATTTTACTTTCATGGGGGACATCAATGCGTAATACAAAGAATGCCATTGTATTAATGTCAGTATTCTGTTTTTCCATGCTCGTCTTTTCTTCCTGCAGCAAGGGGGACGAACCGCAGGAGGCACAACGCTTCAGGTCAGAAGCCCCGGCACCCGCAGGTAACGAACGGATGACTTCAACACGAGTTGCACAGGACGCAACACCGTCCGCATCAGAAGATACTCCCGCACTTCAGGAAAGCAGCGACATTGAAACCGATGACCGCGCAGCCGGCGGATTCTCCCTTTCCAGGATTCAGCCCCTTTTAAAGATGCCCTTTACCGAAGCGAAAGACCGACTGCTTGAATACAATGTAAACCTCAATTACAAATGTGATAACTTCAGGAAAGCGCGCCTTGTAATCCTCGATGTGGCATCACGGTACGGTTTTATCCGGTCAGGGTACACTGATATTTACCGTGATTCAAATATGACGGTGCATGTTTCAGTCCAGGCCGCACACCTGTACCGCTTTTTAAGGGAACTTGACAGCATCGGTGAACTCTTCAAGGAACACATCAACGTCAATGACCTCACTGAACAGCTTGTGCTGGCGCAGCGGCAGTCCCGGCGCGAACAGGTTCGCATTGAAAGGAAAAACCGCGCCATGACAGGGCTTTCTGCACAATCAAAAAACTGGACCGCCATCGACCAGTCCCTTGAGCGAAGTGAAGACGCCAGCGACCGCGCGGAACACAGCAAATGGCAGATCGCGGACCGTGTGGCATGGGCTAAAATTACCATCAATATTGAACCGACTGGAGAAATCCGTATTCCCCCCTATAAAAAAGCCCTTTACTGGCTTGTTGAAACTGCCCTTGAAACAGTGTATGCTGTCATTTACCTGATTCCGCTTCTTGTTGTGGTGTTTCTCATCTGGTGGCAGCGGGGAAGGATTGCAGGGATTTTTAAGGGGCAGAAGATCAAGAAAAACAAAGACGAGTAAAACGGATATAACATCCGGTGGTGCTGTTTTTTTAGGACACTGATAAAGAAGACAGCATGGTGTCGACCAGTGTCACTTTACGTTATATGAAAAGGTGCGTGGATTTTGTGTATGGGTAAGATTAAAGTTCTTGTTGTTGATCATTCAGCGGTAATGCGTAAATTTCTTTCCGATGTGCTGATGAGTGCCATGGATATCGAAGTTATTGCCACTGCGCTTGATCTTTCCTTTGCCCGGAAAAAGATTAAAATGCTATCTCCCGATGTTGTTACCCTCGATGTAAACATTCCGGGGGAGGATTATCAGGCCTTTCTCCATGAACTTATTGCTGATAATCCAGTTCCCGTTGTGGTGATAAGCAGTCATTCTTCCCGGGAAACAGCGCGTGCCGCGGGTATTATGGGATCCGGGGCGGTGGATTTTATTTTGAAGCCCTCCTATGAGGAAATCAGCACAAAAGAAGCACTCATGACATTCAGCGGTGAACTTCATGAAAAGATTCGTGCCGCAGCGCAATCACGGGGTGCGATGAGTTTGAGGCCGGTACTGTCTCCCCGGCCCGCAGCAGTGCAGCCTGAAGGGCAGAGCAGCAGTATGGTTATCGCGGTTGGCGCATCGACGGGAGGCGTTGAGGTGCTGTTTTCAATTCTGACAGCGCTCCCTGATACACTTCCGGGAATTGTCATTGTCCAGCATATGCCGGTTGAATTTACCGGTCCATTCGCGGAGCGGGTCAACAGGTTCTCCCGTCTCAGAGTGGCGGAAGCAAAGGATGGGGACAGGGTTATGGACGGAACTGCGTTTATCGCTCCGGGGAATCTTCATGTGCGTATTGGAAGGGACATGAAGGGTTTTTTCATCATTCTTGATGATAGTGCGCCGGTGGGAGTGGGCCGATTCAAACCCTCAGTGGATGTCCTTTTCAATTCCGCCGCTGCTGTCGCAGGATGTCATGCCATGGGAATCATACTTACCGGAATGGGTGCGGACGGAGCAAAAGGCCTCCTTGCAATGAAAGAAGCCGGCGCTGTCACCATTGCCCAGGACAGGAAATCATCAGCGGTGTTCGGTATGCCGATGAAGGCGATTGAGTTTGGCGCCGCGACCATGGTGAAGAGTATTGAGGGGATTGTGGAATATCTCACCAGTCTCGCAGGATGATCTGCTCCGGATTGTTAGACGTAACCGGCATGGTGCAATAAAAAATATTTGATCGGAATGTTCAGGTATTAATTGTGCGATGTAACTATTGGTGAGGATAAAGAAAATACAATGGATTCAACAATTCAAAGGACAAACAGGGTCGTTCTTCTCACAAACTGGTTCCTGGACGGGTTTCTTCTGCTCGGATATATCGCAGAATATCTGAAAGGGGGAAAAAGTTTTTTTTACGTTCTGGTGTTTTTTCTATTGCTGATTGTACCGATGGCCCTGGCACAGTATGTGTATCATAAAGAAAAAAACAGTACGCGAATAAAGTTTATAACAATTACGGGTTTTTTCATTGTTTACTCATTTGTACTGTTTACCTCAACGCGCCTTCTCGTGTTTGTATATATTATCCCGATAATTCTCAATTATATGCTGTATTTTAACCTCAGGTTTATTACGTGGTCTGTTACGGGGATGGTGGTGCTGAATCTGGGGAGGGTATTGTACCTGTACTTTTATGTGGGTATGAATGGCAGCTCAATTACCACGGACTACACAATTCAGATGGCATGTGTTATTCTTGTCGCTGTTGCACTGTATGTCACCACCCGGCTGTCAAATCAGTATAACAGGGAACACCGGAGAAAAATTGAGCAGGAACAGGATGCGAAAACACAAACAGCCGAGGCAGTGAGGGAGCAGATGGTGGCCCTCTTCGAACAGGTTGAGCGCCAGAATAACCTTGTGGTGGAATTTAATAACAGGTTGAGAGCCCAGACCGGAAGCTTTGAAAATATGACGGCTTCCCTTCAGAAACTGCTGTCGAAAGCTGATTCAATACGTGACATATCGGCACATCAGCTTGAGGGAAACGCGACAATTGAAAATTCAATTACCGATTTCCAAAAAGTCCAGGATACGACAAAGGAGCATATCAGGTCCTCGGTCGGCGGTATTGCCGAAATTCAGAACCAGACCGGCTCTATCGAAGAGATGGTGCTGAAGGTTGAGAGCACTGTTTCGGACATCAAGGTGCAGAGCGACAGGATACGGAACTCCGTTGAATTAATAGTGGAAATATCCGATAAAATTAATCTCCTTTCGCTGAATGCGAGCATCGAGGCCGCACGGGCGGGAGATTCCGGAAGGGGATTCGCAGTGGTAGCGGATGAGATAGGGAAGCTTGCGGTGCAGACCGGGGAAAGTATCAGCGAAATTTACAAGGTTCTTGATAATAGTTCCCGTACCACAGAGGAGGGGGTCACGGTTATACAAAATACCGCCTCCATAATCAGGGACATGCTGCAGTATATGCAGAAAAATTCACGGAAGATTGAAGCGCTGCAGGAAAGTGTCATCAATGAGGAACAGTATATTAATATTATTATTCATGAAATGAAAAAGAACATGGAGCTGGCACAGCATATCGGCAGCGAAACAGATGAGCAGAAAACCTCCATTACCGACTCCTCCCAGATGATATCGATTCTGAACCAGTCTCTTTTTGAAATGCTCGACAGCATGAAGGAGCTTTCTGCGACATCAGAGGAAATCCATTCCAGAGCGGACCATGTGGTACAGAGGATATCCGGCACCATGTAGCCGGGAGTGAGGGAAAAGGCGCTCTCCGCCGCCTTCGGCGGCGGGAAAACACCATTGTTATCTTAGAGGCGAATTAAGTGTTAGAAGATAAAGTCCGTGGAGAGAAAATTGGACTTGCGGTTGCGGACAATGTCTTTAATGATAGTGTCG
>ENA-UPTA01000940-UPTA01000940.1-activated-sludge-metagenome-genome-assembly--contig:-NODE-940-length-33306-cov-11.338396_pt1 | contig 33306 bp, 43 predicted proteins | sample MGYA00238184_ERZ773361 | MGnify/ENA primary metagenome ERZ773361 (study PRJEB29100, sample SAMN05720205) | activated sludge metagenome | isolation source: anaerobic digester from wastewater... | reverse complement strand
CTCTGTATATTATAAGAGAAGTTAAGAAAAACAAAAAACGGAGAATGAGAGATGATGAAATTCAAAGTCACATTCAATAAAGATTTTTTAAACGATTCGATCCGCGATATGGTGTACGAGTACGAGGGAGAAAACATTGTACGGCTCGCATTATCGCTGAATGAGCAATTCAGGGCTGACCAACTCGAAAAAAATTTGAAATCAATCGAAGTAGTTTCGGAATTTGCACAACCATAGCTCTCATTCTCTCCCCGGCACTCACTCAGGCCGGGGAATTATTACGAGGTATACCATGACCCCCAAAATCTCATTCATCTCCGATTTCCACCGCTCCCGCTCCCGTAAGCTCGGCGCGTCCGATATTGCCGCGTGTATCCAACATCCGGAGCGCTACGAGTCCCTGGCCGGGTATGGCCGAACGGCGCTCACGGTCTGGGAGGAAAAAACAGGACGGCGTGAACGTGACCCGGCGGGATTCGCCGCCGAAATGGGGAATATCCTTGAGCCGGTCGTTCTCCGGAAGTGGATACGGGAAAATGACAGCCCCGCGACCGCCGACCGCTTTTATCGCGGGTATGTGCTTTGCGAGCTTGACAAGCAGGCGGACGGCTACCCGGACGCGGCGAGCTTCCAGAATACGAACTATCTGCACCATACAAGAGCGGAAACGGATTATGCGATTTCGCACGTTGATTTACTCAGGATGCCGGAAAAGAACGGTCCCGAAACACACGCAATCATCGAAGCAAAAACCGCGTCCTTCTGGTCCGCCCGCCGCCGCGATGACCCGTACAACGGATACGACCCCGAGCTTTCCGGCCATCAGGGGATACCGCTCCGCAATTATTTTCAGGTGCTTTTTCAGGCGGCGATTTACGGCGAGGCGTACTCGTTGCGATTCGATGAGCTTTCCCTCGCTCTGCTTTTCGATACCTCGCAGTTCTGTCAATGGTCCATCCGCGTTGATACCCGCGTCCAGGAGCGCCTCCTTGAGGTCGCCCATTACATGAAGCAGTGCATCGACCGCGATGTCCCGCCGAAAGAATTGGCAATGAATCAATCGGACATCAAGGCCATGTATCCGCGCTTAAACGAGGATTTCCGCATTGTTTCCGGTGACGAACTTACAGCCGCAACGAACGCTGCGTTACAAGCCCGGGAGGCGGCGCAACAGGCGGCGGCATGGAAGCTGAAAAAGGAAGACGCGGAAAACGCGCTGGCGGTGTTGCTAAAAGACGTGAAGGTCCTTCGCGGTCTGGTTGACGGTGACATCGTGGATATAGCGGCGTGGGAGGAGCGGAAAGGAAGCGAGCGCGTGGCTGGCGTGAAGGAAATAAAAAAAGATGCGGAATTTTACCGGATGGCGGTTGAACGCGGATTCGTGAAGGTTGGAGAGCCGAGCAGGTTTGTGAAGACGAAATTAAAAATTGATGAGGTGGAATGAGATGAAATTTGATCACACGCCGGGACCGTGGAATTACAAAATGGATATTACAGAAAAGGGATTTGATGTATCATCAGAAAAAGAAATAATCGCGAGTAGATATCCTGCGGGTTGGTCAGAGTACGATAAAATCGAAATGGAAGCCAACGCTCGCCTCATCGCCGCCGCGCCGGAGATGCTTAAAGAATTAAGAAAATGCTTTAAGGATGGAATGGAAGGATACCAGATGAGAGAAGAGCAGGCGGTAAGAATTAAAAACATTCTCGAATCCGCAACCGGTAAAATCATAGAAGAGATATTAAAAATTGATGAGGTGGAATGATGAAATCAAAATGCTACTGCGGAAAAATGATTGAAAGCAAACACTCGGGAAAGGAGAAGCTGCATTTCCTCTGGTGCCCAGATTGCGAGATCGGCGGGAAGGCGGCGACGGTTGAGGGCGCGATAAAAATTTTCAAATCGGAGGTTGAAAAGAGAGCGGCGCAAAATGCCCCTGCAACAACCGCTCCGGACACAACCCCCGCGCCCGCAAATCCCTATTTCCTCACTGTCCCTAAAACCCGCGCGGACCTGGTGAACGAAATCAAAGCGAACGCGCTTTCCCTCTCTGAAATGGCCCCGCGCTTTGTTGACAAAACTGCGACCATGCGGATGATCAACAAGAATCTTGAATACCTGCTTTCCGTGGACCTGAAAAACGTGTGGTCAACGGAAGAAGGCGTCGCGTCCATCTGGGATGCGTATCGGGGAGCCCTTGAAATCGCGGCCACGCTTCCGGAAATGGGCTGTATCGTGCCGTACAACAAAACCGCTGAATTTATCCCGGACATCGCGGCGTTCGAGTTCGCGCTCACCCAGGGCAAGACAGCGCCGTTTTCTCAAATTATGATCACGGCGATATATGAAAATGACCTGTATGAAATCACGTCCCGCGATGGATCTTTTCATTTCGAGATTAAGAAAGTCGGTTTCCCCCGTGGTGAAATCATCGGCGTGGTGGTTCAAGCGGTCGACGCCGGGACCGGTCAGATCATCGGTGAGGCTTACGACGTGCAGAGGCTCATGGAAAAAGCCGAGCGCCATTCGGTGTCATATCGCTACTACCTCGCGGATATGGCGGCGCTGAAAAAGGCGAACGCAGAGGGCAAGGATTATATCGAGAAAAAGCCCGGATGGAAGCTCTACGAAAAGGACATCATAAACCCCTACGTCGGTCCCGACCGCCCAGAGATGCTCCGCAAGCTCGCGGGAAAATCCTTTTTCGGGAAGTTTATGAAAACCAGAAACGCCCGCGCAATCGGCGAGGAGTGGGGCGAGGACGACAAGCCGCGCGACTATGAGGGCGCAGTGGAAAAAGCTCTTGATCGTTCCATGTCTCAATTCGACCACCTTGACGGCGCGGTGGTGACGGATGGGGAGATTGTGGGAGAGGCGCCGGGGGCGGAGGTGGCCGGCGGCGCGGATAAGGTCGCGGATTTGTTTGGAGGGGAAAAAATCTAACTTGACTTTTTTCACGGAGACAGCTATGAAAAGATTTATCACACTCGCTACAATCGCCATTATCGCCGCGCTCACCTCATGCGCGTTGATGGATGACGGAACATATAGGAGAGTAACCATGTCAGAAAAAGGCACGTTGAAAGTCACTACTACGGAATACAATGATGACCCCTCGATGCGCGTTGACAAGTCGGTTGAGTGTGCCATTGAACTCGTTGACGCCGGTGTCCCGTATGACCGCGCGGAAATTATAATCGAAGAGGGCGAAGGCCCGATTGCCATTTCTTTTTATGGCGAGAAAAACGGCCCTCAAATCGCAACCTATAACCCGAAAAAGTTCGGCGATATTCCGGTGACGGTAATCGCGTACCGCGCGGAGCATGAGGTCGCCCGCTGGGATGATACCTTCACGCTTGAAATCTGCACCTGGTTTTTACGCGCCATGCAGATCGAGGATTCCGTGGACCGCCAGGACCTTCTTGTCACGCCGAACTACACTCCATCGGGAAACATCGGGCGCCACGATGTCGTGGGTTACATGGAGGCGAGAATCCCGAAGGGTCAGAAGTTGATTCTTTCGCTCACGTCCGTGATGATGGCGGATACGAAACCGAAATACACCGGCCGCGTTGACGCCCATTTTCGGCTCGGCGATTACAAGGACCGCTTCACGCGCCATACCGGCTACCTTGAACCGAACCGCGTTCTTGACGATGAGCCGGAAAAATGGATCGACGGCATGACTGGAGTCCTTGAGCTCGGAGAAGGAATACACCAGATCTATGTCGCGCCGTCGTGCCTCGGGCAAAAGACCATGATAAAGGCGGCGTACACTGCCGGCGAGGCGCATGAGGTCGGCGGGGTGTTGTCGATCACGGCGAGGCCGATTGATTATTCGATTTTTGATTGATGGAGGTGGATATCATGAGAAGCCCGACCATGAAGCGCAACAGATAGCAAATTAAAGAGAGTCCCATTAAAAACAAAAGTCCGACCGATTGGCCGGGCTTTTTTATTTGCGTGATCTTGGTTAGCCGATAACGAGGATTACCCCGAGCGCTCCGGCGCCGCCGGCGCCGCCGGTTTTAATCGGCGGTTGATTAAAACCGTCAGTTACGCATGAGCTCGCGCCGCCGCCTGATCCTCCACCGGAACCATACGAACTTGCCGCGCCGCCCGCTCCTCCATTCGCGTATACCGCACCCGGTGCGCCTCCGTTTCCCCCCGGTCCCCAAATTGAAGCACCACCCGCCGCGCCGGGGTGACCAACTATTTCCCTTGCCGTTGTTCCTGTCGGCGTGAACGCGCCACTGCCGCCATATCCGCCGCCACCGCCGATAAACGTTTTATCAAATCCTGTTGCCGCGCCGCCGCTTCCTCCGGCGCTCAGAGTTGTCACCCCATCCGAAAAAACAACTGCCGCTCCAGCGCCACCATAAGCCGCAGTCCATTCTGTCCCCGCTTCGATGAAAATTCTTTTAAAACCGGATGATCCAGCACGGCCGCCCAGCGTCCCTGCGGTTGGAAGGTTATAAATTGGATCTGCCCACCTGCCACCATCGCCCCCCGCGCCCCCAGCCTCACCGCTCCCCGTCACCCAAATATCATAAAACTTACTTTCAGGCGCAACCCACGACCCATCCCCGGTAATCCACGTTTTCGGCGGTATGTCAGGCTGAAGCGACGGCGGGTAAATCTTTCTGACTTCCGAGGTCGCCACGCCGTCAAATCTCACCACCCAGTTCAAGGCCCGCCGGCCGCTGATGTCATAGAATCCCATCTTCGACGGATCCCAGGTTATCGCGTCCTGGGTGAGTTCCGGCTCAAGGAAGTCGCCGCCCGCGTCCTTCAGGCGGATGAAATAAGCACCTTCAGCCGCCGGGGTGAGCGTCGCCTCCTGTTTGCATTGATATAAAATCCCGTTCACGTCCACGGGCCCAGCGATTTTCACCACCGCGTCCGCGCCGTCCGCCTCGACGTATGAGAGGTCCACGCCGACACGTCCGGCAAGCATGTTTGTATTTTGCCGCTGATACCCGGTGCTCACCGCCTCCGGGCTCGAGGTTGGATTTTCGAGTATTTCAAATTCTTGTGCCATGGTTCCCCCTATTTATACCGCGCTTCAACCTTCGCCGCTTCTGCTTGATACCATGCCGTCGCATCCGTGAGCGCCTTCTGCGCGGTCTCTCCCTTGATTTCTGCTTTCGACCGCATGAGCGCCGCTTGAGTTGCAATGTTATCTATTACCGCCGCTTTCTCCGCATCTTTGTCCGCCTTTTTCATCCCCGCGATTCTCTCCGCATCGAGTTGTTCCGCGTATTCCCGCGCTTCCGCCTCGCTCAATTCCGGTTTCGCAGGGATAATGCCAAGATCCTCGATGGTGAATTGTTCAAGCTTCCCCGCCTTGTTTCGCCTGTAGTCCGTTTTTCCGCGATAGTCAGCAAGCACCCTCCCGTCAAGCGCGACGACTTCGCGCTCTTTTTTCTTTTCGTGTTTTTCTTTCAGCTCCGCCCATGTCTCATTGCTGACTATTTTTTCACGCGGCGACGGATGGAAATATACCGCGTGTTTTTGGATGAGCGCAAGGCGTTTTGATTTCTGGCTTTCCGGCATACCCGGGACGATGGGAGGGATTTTATCGCCCGCCGATTCTGCCGCGCGCTTTGTAGCCTGCAGATCAATGAGGCATTTTGAAAAGCCGGTGATTATTTTCTCGTTTCCTATTTTAGTGAACATTACGGTTTTCATTTTTTAGGCTCCTTGTTGTGTGATTTGTTTCGCGAGACGTTAGTATGTCAATCCCCATTGGGTGCCGAGGACGGAATCACGGTTGTTTAAACCGGTGCGGGGTGTGCCGTTGGTGCCGTCGTCAGTTATTGAGAACGTTTTACCGACGTTGAACCATGTGCCTGTCGTTGCACTGTGACCACCCCCATAATTATTGAATGCAAAATAATTATGTTCGTGCCCCTGCATCTGATCCTCCTGCATCTCACTCAACTCCGTCGGGCCAACCTTCGCCCTGCCTGAAAAATCAGCGTCACCGATTCCCTTAATTCCAAGTCCCCGCCTGTCCTGCATGATGAAATAAAGCCCCGCCGCGTTCGGCGTCCCATCAACGTCGCATTTAAAAAAAGCGGGTGTAGTTTGATCCTTATACACTTTGTCAAACGCCGCTTGATAATCCGCAATAAGAACGGTTTGACCCTGTTGCAAAATCACCCGGTCGCCGTTGACTGCTGGGTCTCCGTCTGCGACATATTCAATCATCATGCCGGGAGGCAACTTCCCCGCGAGCGATTCCAACAGGTCGTCAATCGTGACCTTAAAATCACCGAGGTCATCACGTCCCACCATCCGCTCGTCGCCGACAATCGTCGTTTTGGTTCTTGTGATTCCGTCTATGTTTATGCCCATGTCGTTCTCCTTAATCTACCAGATATTCAATTTCCCAGTCCACGCCATCAATAAACGCCGGCGTCGGTGTAACGTTCCTCACATTTGAAATCATCCACTCTTCGCCATCAAGCAATCCGTTCTCACCATCAAGCAACAGATTATTTTCCGTCCATACGTCAAAGTCAAGCGTAAATTGTTCCGTGAGCTCAAGCCCCTCGATGACAATAGTATCCTGTCCAGGGTCAACAGATTTTACAATCCATGATCCATATTGCGAAAACTGACGGCCATTAATTTCAATATCAAGCGTGATTTTATCAAGTGGATTTATTTGGAAAGTATCAACGCCAAGCCCGACATTGACCGTCTCCCGCACCTGTCCGAAACGCGAAAGTATTCTTTCCGTAAGTTCATTTACTGATATTTCATCTATATGGTCAGTCTCAAAATCCGCAGTAAATGATTTTCGGTACTCCTCGAAAATCGTTCGCTCTGACATATCATTGAGATACTGGAGCGCGAAATCGTCATCCTCATGGCGCGGCTGATATTTTATCCGGCACGAAGAACAGAAAAACCGCGTCGCGTCCTGAAAATTCTTTTGAGGCTTTTTCGTGATCACCCAGGCTGGGATGCGCCATGTCTCATAATCAAGCCCCCAACGGCGAATAGTGAAATGGCCGCTGTTCTTTTGAATTAAAAACGCCGTATCATTTCGCAAGACGTTTGAAATCAGTTCCCGCGTTGTGCCGCCATCAAAATAAAACCCAAGTTCGTCAGAAATTGAAATATAATAATCGGTCTCTACGAGATCCCAGAATCCGGCGACATAAGGGATGTTTTCATTTTCTCTTAGCGCGTCAATGACGATTTCGCCGAGGAGGTTGTTTTCTCTCCCCGTCGCGTCCGCCGTCTCCGCTTCCTTGACGTTTCCGTCGCCGTCAACTTCCGTGACTCTGAAAATTCCTGATGTGGCGTCGAAAGTATATCCGGTAATCTCTACTCCATCACTATCATATACCGCATCCAGCGCAGTGATATAATCGCGGTCAAGAACGATGTAGTCTATCCATGTAGGAGTTTCCGCCGTGTCGCGTCCGACCTCTATCGCCTTGATATTATAGACAGGACCCCATGCGACGGGAATATCAGCATTGAGATTGTTTTCTTGAACATTCGGAAATTCAAGAACGGTGATTTTTCGGCAATATGGCCTGTTGAAAAGAAAAAGCTGATCCGTCGCCTCGACTTCCATTCGGTCGAACGATACTTTTATGTCGTTGATGATCCCGCGCCGGATGATATTAAAATCGTCAAGTAGTTGTGCCGCTTCCGTTGTTTTGGAAACCTGCATTGGCGTGTTAAAAAATTTCAAAACGTCGAACGTATCATAAAAACCATCGGAGTTATCAGCGGAAATTGTAAAAGAATTATAGGTCACTATACCGGAAATCGCGTCCGATATTTTATTTTGAATACTCGGTACGCTCATCACCGGGCGCACCGGAAGAACTCCGTATAATTGGTCTGACGGATTTTCTGGATTTTTCGGCCCCGTGGAAAACGTCGATTCGCTGTTAGCGTAGATCGCGGCGAACGCGGTGAAATACTGCCATGGATTTAATGGCAAGTGCATATAAACAAGAAAATTATCCGAGTCTATCCAATAAGAATTGAGAACCTCGACAAGGCTTTCCGCGTCGAAAACCTCTTGCAAAAAAAAGTCCATGAAAATCTGCATCCGCTCTTGTATCGGCGTGTCCCAGGTCCCGCCCCAGTTAATCCAATAATTCGCGGTCGTGGTAGGATGTGCCGCAATGGAAAACGCAAAAATGCTTTGCGCCCGGTCAAATACGCTGTTTGCGATTGCCGCTATCGGTTTCGACGCGATGGCCTCATAAAGCTCCGCAATGAATAAAGCGGATTTTCGCATCGGTTCTAATTCTGATGTGACGCCAAGCGCCATGATTAGAACCTCTCATAGAATGAGAATTTATACGAGTACAAAAAGCGATAGATTGAGGATTGCAAAAGAGAAAGCGGCTCATTCGTCGCCGCGTAAAAGCGCGTCATGTTCACGGGGAGCTTGTGGAGTTCATCGTCAAAGAAAATGAAGTACGGAAATTCCCGCGATATTTGATCTTCATAAGCAAGCTCTAAATCATTATAGATTTCATCATCAATTTTATATCTGACATCCATTTCCGCGCGGCGTCCGGAATAACCACCGGCCCCGGGGATAGTCTGGCCCGAGAGAGTGACGCGGCTTTCGGATGTAGTATAAAACCCTATTTCTTTTGTGGGGTTTGTTCCCAGCGTCCGCGCCTCGCCGATACCAATTCGACCGATGAATGTCCCGTTGAAGGTAATCGTATATGAAGCCGATTCCATTTCTGTAAGCAGATAAAGACCGTTTTGGTATTTCCGCGTTCTATCGGTCGATGCGGGAAGCGTGACAATCTGGGTTATGCTTCCATCTGAAATTGAAATTTCGGTACTATCAGTATTTCCTATCCCGATACAATCAACTATTTCGGGAGTATCAAAATTGACCTCAATCACATAAGAATCATTGAGATATATATCGGACAGCGCCGGGCTTTTCAACTTAGCGTCAACGTCCGTTAATTGCATTTTGTCATACAATAGGATTTTCACGCGAACACCCCCGCGCCAAGATTGCGGTCTGAAATATCAATACGTCCGGTCCGGATTCCCTTTGTTACGGCACGGAAAAGGACTTCTTCATCAAGCCTGATGTTTATTTCAGTCGTCCCCCCGCTACTCTCGCCCCTCGGCGTTACCGTGACCTGTTCCCCGGCTGATGCCATGACCGCGGCGCCGTCGTTCCTGTTTGACCTCACGTCCGGAACGCGGTAATCCTGGATACCGGTCTGTCCAGACGGGATCGGCGTTGACGCGATGGCAGCTTGTTTCGCGAGGCCGGCGGCGAGGACTATTCCAGCCGCCACCATGTTCCACGGTGCCGGGAGAGGGGAACTCCATAATGCCTTAGTGAAAGCAAGGTATGAGTTTATCCCGGCTTCCGCCATAGCAATGGCTTTCATTCCTACCGCAAGCGCCCTTGATTCTTTCCCGGCATTTTTAAATGTCGTCTGCAAGTCGCGCAGCATCTCTCCGGTATTGCTTATCATCTGTTGCCCGAACGCAACACGCGCCGCCATGATACGCTTTTCTTCCGCGACGATCGCATTTGCAAGGCCAGTGGCCGCGGCTTCGCGTTCAGCGTTTGACCTGAAATGGAGTTGATCTATTGCCGCATATTGGGCGCGAAGAAATTCAAGCCTTGACGCGCCGTTTGCAACTTCCTGTTCCGCGCGGTCGGTGAAAAACTTTTGCGCTTGATTTATCATCCGCACATTGTGGCCGTTTTGCGATAACTCCATGGCCTCGAGGAGCTGTGTGAACGTCCGCGCTCTCCGGCTTTCCGCTGCATTGACGCGGGTAAGTGCTTCTTCCCTGACCGTTGCCGTTCTGTTCGCCGCGCTCTGTTCAGCGGCATTGCGGCGTAACATTTCAGCATGAGCGGCGCGGGAAGCGTTTTGACTTGCAATTATAGAGTCGCGTGTCCTCTCCATGGCGCCGACTGCGATTTGTGCGCCCGATTGGACGCCCGCAAACATACGACCAAAAGGACCCGGAAGCCGTGCAAGCTGTCCGGCGAGTTGCCCGACCATACGGATAACCGACCCGTAAATAACAAGCCCAAGCTTTATCATCCAGATTGCGACAGTTTGCGCGAAGTCAACGGCATAATATTTCACAGTATCCCAGTGTTTCACGCATAGGATGAGACCGGTTATCAGTGCTGCAATCGCCGTTACAATGAGGCCGACCGGGTTTAATGCCATGGCAACGCCGAGGGCTTTCACGGCACCCGTAAATGTAAGCGTTGATGCGGTCGCCGCGCCCGTTACCGCGGCGTATGCAACTTGCGCGACAACGGTAGCAGCTTGAATTATTAACCAAGCCCGTTGTGCCGCCGCCGCCGCAATTATCGCCACCTTATAAATGACAATCGCGCTGGCTATCGAACCGACTACAATAGCGATGTATTGCAACGTGTCAGCGAGGTTGTTCCCTTGCAATGCCCATTCAAGAAAACTATTTACAACCCGAGTCACAAACAATGCCGCATTTTTTAATTGCGGCAATAGCTTCTCCCCTATCGCCGCCGCACTCATCGTGAGCGAATCCTGGAGCGTTGACATGACGCCGCTGAATGTCTGACTTGCCCGGATCATGCCGCCCTCGAACATTCCACCCGCGCCGGTCATTATTTGCATTGCTTTTTGAACGTCGGTAGCCGTTACACCCGCGCCCGATCTTATTCTTTGGAGTGCTTGACCAACGTCAACGTTCCAGACCTTTGCAAGCCCCTGTGCAATCGGTACTTGCTGGTTTATTAGCTGGTTGAAATCTTGCGCGGTCATTTTTCCGCCGGACATTATCTGTCCATACACGCGGCTGATTCCCTGAAGCCGTTCCGCGTCCCCCTGCGCAAGGTCGCCAAGCATCCGTAACGTCGGTATGATATTTCCCTGTGTCGCCGCTCCAAAACCGAGTAGCAATTGTGTCGCGTCCGCAAGGTCTTTAAATTCAAATGGAGTTTGTGCGCCAAGAATTTGGAGTTGATTTACAAGAGCTCGCGCCGCCGCCTCCGATCCGCCAAGCATCGTCGTGAATTGCGAAATACTGTTTTCGGTATTTGACGCAGCGGTAACTACCGCCTTAAAACCGCGCACAAGATAGGATAGTCCCATCCGCACAATGTCCGCGCCGAGTATGCCGGTTATCACGCCACCGAAAATAGATGTTTTCTGCGTGGTCTGTCCGATCTCTTTTTGTAGACGATCATAGTCTGTTGATAATTTTCTTATAGCGTCACTTTCGGGTGATAGGCCTGACCGTATAAGTCGCTGAATCTCTCTTTGCAATCCAAGCATTTCAGCGCGTGACGCGGCGAGAGGCCCCTGTGTCGCTTTAATCGAAATAGCATTAAGTCGGTTTTTGTCGATGAACTTATCGATTTGTTCAGTTGTGAAAGATTGTTGAAACTTCTCGATCTTCGCCCGTGTAGCATCTGACATTTGCGCGAGTGATTGAAAATCCTTTTCGGCCTGTTTGAAATCGGAGTTTATTTTTATGCCTATGTCAGCCATCAGTCATTCCCTCCGATCAATCAGAATGTGCGCCTTTCTTATACTTCGCTTCTGCTTTTCTGGTTTCCCGCGCCTCGATCCATCCGAGCGTTTCCGCATGCGACTTCTCGAATATCTTTATCAGGTCAAGCACCCACCGGCGTTCTGAAAGCGTTCCTTTTCCGTGTGGAAGGATTTTCAACCAATGGAAATCATCCCAAATCTGAAAATAATAATTGAACTCATCCCTGCCGCATCCTTCGACCCGCGTACTTTTCCCGCTTTCTTCATCGTTGAAAAAAAACGGTTCGCCTGAAATAGCCCGCCTGATTTCCCGTTGTATCATAAAACAACCGGGTAACTCCTCGGCTTTATCCCAAAAGTCGCGGATGAACCGCGTCTCTGAATACCAGCCGAGGAGCACCAGTTTAAAAACGGTCGTCAGGCTGAGGGCTCCCCCTCGGTCATGTCCTCATCATCGGGGAAAAGATAATCGCGTATTTCGGTTATCAATCCTGAAATTAAAGGATTGGTAAGAGTCGCAAGGTCCTTGCCATCCTTTATTTTCGTACCGTCTGACAGTTCAAGGTTTTCGACTTTCTGCACGAAGGCGGCAACAAGCATATTGTCATTATATGACAATTCTACTGCGCCGCCCTGCTTGAACGAAAATCCCTTGTAGGACATCTTTTCCGTGGTCCCCGGGATCCGGTTGAAATGGATTACCACCTGTTCCGCCGGGGGCAACTTCTTGTTTTTGTTCCACTCGGGAACGAAACGTCTGTCGATTTTTATCGCTCTTAATTTCATCAGTCACCCCTTACGATTCCGGAGTCAGGCGGGTATAAATGGCCGCCGGTCCCTGGCCCTTGCTCCATGAATATTCCGCTTTCAGCGCGTCCTTCATGGCAATGGGCATGCTGTTTCCGGTGAGGACCGCGGGGGTGATGATCCAGTTTTCAACGATTCCTGCCGCGATGTTCCTGGAGTTCATCAGGATCATGAGCAGAAGGTCGCTGTCATCCATCGGCGTCATCGTGTAAGTCCCCTCGCCATCATCATCGACGATATCGAAGAATTTCACGAGGAAATCCTTCGTCACGGCGACAAGCTCCTCGGTTTCCTCATCGAATCTCAACATGGTGTTGATGGACCCGGAGAGGTTCACGAAACCATCCGGTAGGTTCACCATATACGGCCAGTCGCATGAGTCGGTGGCGTCGATGGTGCCCATTTCCCCGCTGATTTCAACGTCCACTTTGCAAATCTCAGTCAGCGTGATCGGCCATACTTCGTCACCGTCAGCGAGGGTGATCGCGTCGCTCACATCTTCGGGGGTCTTGAAAACCGAACCGACTTTCAGCGCGGGGAGTGCCGAGCTTTCGGCGAACGATTTGATTTTGTACCACGTCGCGGCGGTGAGCGCTCCGGTGTCTACCAGCGTGCCGAGTACCGCGTTGTAAAGAATCGAATCCGAACCTTTGAATTTTTTACTCATTTGATTTACCTCTCTGATTTTTTTACGTCTTGCGCTTCTATTACAAAACGGTCACGCCGTTTATTGTTCATCCTCAGTCGTGGCATTCTCGCGGCGGCCTTTGCGGAAATCGAAAAGGCTTTCCGGTTTTTCCACTTGTTCCGGTTCCACTTGGTTGAAATAATTTTTTTTTACTTTTTCCTGCTTCGTTTCCGTTTTCACTTCCGGCTTCACTTCCTTTCTTGTTTCCATCACCACCGCCGGAAATGGCTTCATGTGTTTCGCTCCGCATTTGCTCACCCTGATTCCGTTTATAATTTCCATTTTCCTGTTCATGGTTTCCCCCTTCGCAAAGCCTTAATCGTCGCAACTGTCTTTCGGATTTACGAACGTCACTGACACATAGCAGAGCGTGGACCGCTCGCGTTCTATCGGGATAATGTCAATGTTAAGCGCGTCAACATACAGCATTCCTATCTTATGCGCGTCATAACCTGATATGAAATTTTGAATAGCAGAGCAATAAAGGAGCGCCGTCTCGTAGTCGATTTCGTATAATTGCAGATAGAAAAGAATCGGTATTCGCGCTTCCACAACGTCGATTGAAAGCAGTGGATCGTACATTACCGCGCATGTGCTTTTCTTATCGTCACGCGGAGGACCATAAACGTATTCTTTAAAATCAGCGAGGCCCAGCGGTGAGAGTATCGCGGGTAATTGGTCTTCAATTGCGGCCCCGATGGTGTTGATAATTTCTTTAAGATTTATCATTTCATTTTCCGGATAATAACTTTGCTTCTACCCGCGCTTGTCTTTCGATTGTTTTTTGTATGAAGTCAGAAAAGAATTGATCATCGAATTTATTAAGCATTCCCTGCAATCTTGAATCCATAACTTGTTTGAATTTTCTTGTAACAATAAATCTTCCCGGTTCCCTTCCGCCTCTTCCTCGTAGCGTTCTACCTCGCTCAAAAAGGTTCATGGGGTACGAAGATATTCTAACATAACTTGCCATTCTTCCGATGCTGTAAGTAATAGTCCGTCTTCCGTCTTTGTCTTTCGGGTATGCCCTTAAATCGAATTCTTTCCCTGGACGTAAATACTCATCCCGCAAAAGGCGCGCGCCGTGAAGTCCGATAAACCCGAGGGACCGCGCCCGTACTTCCCTGAATATGCGCCAATCAAAATTCTTGAGTGCCGCGAGTGCCCCGGCTCTGAATTCTACATCCCATTTCATTTGTTTACCTGAGCCATAATACCTGCGCCCCCGATGCGTCGTGTTCGATGTAATGAATAATAAAAGTTCGCTCCCTGTACGGGAGGTAAATCTCTTTGTTCTCGTAGATGTCAAAATCAACAATCTCTGAAACGATAAATCGCGCCCCTTCTCGTTTCGGAGTGTTACGCCCTGGTGCCGTTGCCCCACCGCTTTTAAAAGTGTTGTCATCGAATACGCCCGACAAATCCGCCTCATCGGTTCCGGAAGGGTCATATGTCGCCGGTTCAGAAATCGGTGAATCTGTGCCCAGAATCTCATTAAGATGAGTCCGGAAAATGTCGAGCGCTTCGATTGACATTTCTTTTTCTCTCTCCGCCGCTCGCTCTTAGCTCACGGCCTCGAACGTCCCGACGCTGCGTCCGGTCCGGTTGATGTTACCCGGCACAACCGCGAAACGGGTCTGGCTGCGGAGATACTCGGTTACGGGGTCCTGGCTCACGAACGAGTCAAAAACGATCTCGCCCGCGGTCCGAACCTTCGCGCCTCCGGCGGTCAGTGCGTCAACGCCGCGGAATACCCTGAAACGGGGATCCTGAATGCTGAAAATAACCGCTTCGTCAGTGGGCATGAAGTCTTCGGCAGTCGCTCCCGGGTAGGCGACGAACTTATTCCTCGGCTGATAGCCGCACAGATAAATCGGCTGCAGCGTACCGGGGATAAGGTAATCGGCCACAAGGTAAAGCCCCTGAGTGTTGCGAAGTTCGGGAGGCATGAGCGATTGACGGACAAGTATGTTCGCCGTATTCGCCTTCATGCGCTCGAGTACATCCTCGTCGCTCTGGAACTTCTGTATCCACTGGGAGCCAGCGATTATGCAGACCTCCATCGGATTCCCACCCATGGCGATGTAGGCGTCGTAAAGCTCCTTGAGAGCCGCGTCAATGGTCGCGCCGACGGCGGTGAAATCGTAGGTTATCGAAAGTGAAGCATCCCTTCCAAAGTCGATTTCAAGCCCGATGCTGTTACCATTCAGGCCGAGGGGTGAAAAAACCCCGGTCCGGATCGTATCCAGCGCGAGCTTCCAGCGGGTCGCGGTATGCGCGGCGCTATGCTGGTCGATGATCTGGGTTATCCGGCGCTGTTCATGGATACCCATTCCCGCGGTCGATTCGATGCCGGCAACCACGGCGTCCCTGAGCCTTTCAGATATCGGTGTTTTCTCCGATACATGTGGCACCTCATAGACTTCCCCGCTCCCTGCCTCATATTCCCTGACATGGGATTGTTCATCCCTGTGACGGAATGCGACACCGTGGGGATTGACGATGAGCTGATCAAGCCTGAAATCGGCCGCGGTGTCGATATCGTCGACGTTGAATAGAAAGCGGTCAATGCCGAGCTTTCCGCCTTCGAGGATGTTCCCGCGTTCGGCATAGTACGCGGCGGCTGTTCTGGTGAATTTATCGAGTGACATATTCAGTCACCTCCTTATCGTTTCACGTAGAAGCCGCGCACGGCCCACGCCGCGATGAGGTCTTCCGTGATGGTGTATTCTGCGTCTGCATCGGTTACGATTCCGCGTCCGAGGATTTCACCGCCGACGATGATGGATCCCCACTCATTCGCGGTGAGCGTCCTTTTCTCTTCAAGCCAGAATCCGGCCAGTGCGCCCTGGGCGAGATACTGGTATCTGTCGTTGTCCGCATCGTATTCAAGGGGCATTCCCCGGTAATACGTATCCGCGGCGAGCTTGACCTGCTGGGTTCTGATCTCACCAGCGATTAGGTTTTCGGTTTCGAATTCAGTAGCGGCCATGGGTTATACCTCCTTGCCGAATGCTTTCTTCGCGTTGGCCTTTGCCTTCGCGTCGAATTCCGCGTCAGCCTTCGCCTTCGCCTCTGCGTCGGTGAGCTGCGCGTTCGGAGTCTGATCTCCGGGAGTCTGCCTCGGTACGAGAGAGCCGAAACCGCCCTGGTTTGCCGCCGCATTCTTCTGGAGGTTCTTCTGGTTCTCCATTTGTGCGATTGCGAAGTCTCCGGGCTCGGTTCCCTTCTCGAGAGCTTCAGCGACTTCGGGCGTAAGCGTGGCTTTTCCGAGATTGAGGATTTTAACGATTCGTTTTCTGTCCTCATCAAGGGCGGCGCTTGCCTGTGCCAGTGCTGCCTTTCCTTCTGCCTTAGCGGATTCGAGGAGCGCGTCGTGTTCCGCTTTAGCTTCGGGATTGGCATTGAGAAAATCCGTGAGCTTTGACATGCTGTTTACCCCTCTTAAATTATTTTCATCCGGCTGTATGCCCGGAGTGAAATTCTGTTTTTGCGCGGATGATGTGATTGCCGTCGATGAGTCAATCATCGTTTTTATATCAGCCCTTGCCGCGATCCTTCCATATTGGTTTTTGATTTTTTCCTTGTCTCCTTCCATCCTGTTTATTGTTCGCTTTACTCTCATGGAAAGAAGAGCGTTCGCATTTTCTTTTCCGGCCTCGGCGATGAAGTTCTGGATGTCTTTTTTCTCATCCTCTTCGAGGTCGATGTCGTCTATGGTGTCGATGACATTATCAATCATCCCGTTTTCGGTAAGCTGTTCCCATCCTATCATCCAAATTTCATTTTTCATGCCTTCAAGGATTTCTTCCTTCGGCTTTTTAATGCGCTTCTGATAAGCCTCGATAATCACGTTTTCGAGAGCTTGCATAATGCGCGCCTGGGTGATCATTTCATCAGCATTTCCGATCATGACACCCTGCACGCGATGGGCCATCCAAATCGAATTTTTAAATCCGGTAATCTCATCACCCGCCATAACGATATATGACATGGCGCTGGCTGCATATGGCATCATCACAAATTCGACGGTCCCTTTATATGACATGAAAAGGTCGTAAATCTCGAACGCTTCATCGACGAAACCGCCGGGGCTGTTGACGATGACACGGAGTTTTTCAGTCGATGCGAAATTGACTTTCTCCCTGATCTTGTCGGCGGTGATTTCAAATCCGATATCGCCTTTAAGATATATGGTTTTCATTGCGCGCCCCCGTCGTCATTTGAATTATCATCTGAATTGTCACCGCCGGCCGCGGCTTTTTCTGCTGCCGCTTTCATTTCAGCGTCGAGAGCTGCCGCCTTATATTCCGGTGAACGCTTTGACCACTCCTCTTCTTCCTGACCCCACTCCTCAATCATGTTATCGAACTCGTTGCCATAATCGGCGGCGGCATCAGAGCGGAGGCGGAAAGAGTTTTGAACTTCCTTTTCCTTCGCGTTGACCTCTTGCAATGGGTTTATATGTCCCGGAACAGGCCCGAGCCAGTTACCGGAAAGCGCCGCGCGCTGGACTATTGGATCGATGAAAAACCGCTCGTTCGGCATAGGGAGTATTCCGGATATGATGAAGTGCCGAGCAAGTTCCCGTATGACCGGATAACCTACCGCCGAAATAAACGAGTACCTTTTTTTCATGTAGCTTTTTATGAAGTCGTTAAACGCTCCCTTGTGCGCCGTGTAAGAAGTTGAGTACATACTTTTCACAACTTCCGGCGGCGTGTCCATGCCCATTCCGATCATCTGCAAATATGCTTCATGCAATTTGTCGAAATTGTTTGACGGCGTTTTCATTTCAAGAAATTTAAAATCACCCTTCGCGGCAAGTGATAAAATATTCCCTGAGCCGAGCGCCGTTATGCTTCCCTCGGCGGTCAGCCTGGTATCCGTTCCGGTCGATGTCGCGTCATGGTCTTTTTTATTCAGCCGCATCTCTTCCGCGAGTCGTTCCATTTGCGCGCGGACATCGGCGTTGTCACTCGTTTCAATTCCGAGTATGGTCGCTTCCAACGCCGCGCGATTGAGAATTGCATCCCAGTACCGGTCATTGTTTTTCGCCGCGGCAATCATCCGGTATGCCAACGGATACCCGCGAAGCTGCCGCGCGATTTTCTTCTCGAAAAACTGTATGATATTTTGAAATCCGTTTTCATCCTGGAACGCAACCGGTGCGGTCGAATCAACAAGATAAAGTCCTTTGCGCCGTAGGAGCGAGTCAGTCTGAACGCCAAGGATTGCCCGATTTCCACTGCCGAGGTCATCTGATTTTTCCCAGTTGATTTGATCACCACCGGCATCGATAAGGTCAAACGGCAATCCGTCTACGGGATCCTTGCGGTCAAAAAGCAAAAGGCTGTCACCCTGAATAAGTCCAGTACGGAAAAGAGCCGAATGTTTTTCGTAAAAATTCAGTTCCAGAAAAGCGTAGTGGACGAGCTTCTGAAACAGCATCCCCCATTCTTTCGCGCGTTCCTTCGTCATGCCAAGAATCGTCCAGTCAGGCTGTGATCTGAAAACAAGCCCGGGGCCAATGGCATATTCTGTATGCTTTTCAATCGCCGCGGCCACCGGCGGGTGGGTATGGTAAAGCGTCGCCGAGCGCTCCGAAAGCAGACCATACGAATATTTCAGGATGATATTCGGATCGGTTGAAAACTGTTGCCAAGAGTCCAGGTCACCGGGGATTTTCTCCCCGTTGAGCTGGGTTTCATTCTGCATGACCGCGACTTTTCCATTTCTGATTACAAGTATAGCCATCTTACCACGCGGCTCCTATGCGGCAGGCCCGGCGGCCCTCGAGACCGTCAATCTGCCGCTGTAATTCGTTTCGATGGGCAAGCAGTTTATTATAGTCCGCCATGGTGACGGTCCTGGATGTTCCCGCGCCCGATGCCGACATGATAGTATACATCTGGCCGCCCTTCCTGATATGGGAAAGCGCGGTGTTGATCTCTACTATCTCAGCTTCCATTTCGGCGATTGTCGGCATTCAGTCGCGTCTCCGTTTTGTATGAATATAAAAAAGCCCGTACCGTTTTGTCCGATACGGGCTTTTAATAGTCTCAAGCCGGCCTTATTGGCCGCGCCGGTCGCCTAAGCTTCCGGGTGATGAGGATTAAAAGAAATCCGTTTATTGTTTTTTTACATTTCTACTTTTTCATATCGTGCCATCCTTGCCCCGCGTATGCCCCCCTGGTTAAATGTGATTACAAAATCCCCGGAAAACTTTTCCGAAATCAATTTGTTAATTATGTCGATTAGCTTTTTCATCAGTAGATGTCAATATACGATATAATAATAATGGTGTCAATCAATATTTATTCCAGTTCTTTCATGCACTGGGAATAATTCCTGAACTTTTTCGCGTCATCATAATTGACCGGATTCGGATTTCCTTTTTCATCAATTCCGAACGTCTCAGCCTGGCAGATGGTACGGATAAGAATTTTATAACACATTCCCGCGCCGGACATGGCGCCGCTTTTATCCTTACTTGCATAAAAAAGCTGCATTTCGTTCAAGCTCATATTGCAGATTGCCGGGAGCTTTGGCTCCCATGTCGGCTTGAATGTTTGACAGCCGCTCGGTGCCGCAAAAATTAAAGTCAAAATCAACGCGATTGCCGCTGCCGCGCCGGCTATGTAAAGACCTATTTTAATCATGGATATATGGCCCCCCATTTTCTATTTTTATTGCAAGTAGGATTGTGAAAATAGTACCTACTCCGATGAGTAACCAGATCATCATTTCACGCCCACTTGAAAATGATCGCCCTGAGAAAATATAGTAGCGTCACCACCGCTCCAATGATCAATGTGAGAATCCATCGTGTCAACGTCCACACCCAGGATTTCATTTTGACGCGGAATTTCCTTTCCTTCACCACGGCGTCATCAGATTTCTTTTTCGTTACCATCTCAATCCCCTATGCTCCGAAAACCATATCATAAAAATACTTGTTTTCCCGCTTCAATGTCATAAGCATATATGAAAAAAGCGGCATTCCGGATTTCTTCGCGAGTTCGCGCAGTTTTGCGAATTCCTCCATGTGCCGCACGACCTGGCACCCTATCGACCATGGTCCCACCTCTGACGGGTCTCCCATGGTTGAATGGATGTTTATCCCGCTTGCTGGTTCATCATAGATTATCGCGTCTTTTCCAGATATTTCAAAATCCTTGTCTTTATCGCGCCAATATTGAACCGATGCGACCTGAATAAAAGCCTCATGCCGCCAAGCCTTGTCTTTTCCGCCATGCCAACCGAGCGCCCAAGCGTTCGCGTGAAAGCCTTCGATCATATGACAGACACCCTTCACGCTTTTCTCCGTGCCGCGCTTCCCCGGGTCCGTGGTCCCCTGCATCAGAATCATTATTTCATTTGTTGACCCGAAAATCACATCATTGAATCCGTCTTTATCCTGGTTTCGGTCGTTTCTTATACCTCCGAAATTAAAGCGCTGCCATTTTCCGCCGTTCATGTGGTAGCAATCTTTCAGGAGTTCTATATCTTCAGGTTTTGTTGTGGTTATCATTGCTTATCTCCCAGTTTTCAACGATATATAAAAACTGTTCAACGCAAAAAGCGCGGTGCTTTTCTGTGCATTCTGTTTCACAACGTCTGCAGAAAACATTGCGAATATGATTATATGCGGCTGTCCAGTCTTGAAAGTCATTCTGTTTTTCCATGATTGCCGCTTCTCATGGCTTGATCATGTTCTCCACGTAACCCGCTAACAGCCTGTTCGACTGCGCTAACCCGTGTGAAGAGATTGGATAGGTCGCTGCGGATACCAGTAATAATAATGCCGACAAAAAACATAAGTATTCCGCCAATTGTAGCGATAACTTGATACGTCTCCACACCATTTCCCTACCCTCCGCACATGCTTTTTTTGTATTCATGGTTTTACCGGAATTACCGTTTTCATAATCTTTCCAGTCTTTTTTTTCAACTCTTTTTTCTTTGCTTCAAGGACCTCTCCTGTTGGATTGATGGTGATTTTACCCCTCATTTCAAGTTCCAGGGCCCGGCGATAGGGTATCTGCTTTATTTCTCCTTCTCGGCCCCGGCAATCTGACGGGAATTTTACACGGGTATTATATAATACCCATGTCGGCACGAGTGGCTCCTGCTGAGTGTGTTTTTGCATATGCCGCTCTGCCATGCCGTAACCTTTCCCGGCTTGGCATTTGCATGAATACATATCGATCCAGTTGATCTCAAGAACGTCGGTTATTTGACGAGAATAATTATGATCACCCCCGAGCGCTTTCCACCACCGCGCTATTCCCCTGTGTTTCGTGTGAAGGAAAAAAGACTGTGTGTGAAACGACCGCGCTTTTCCCCAGTTCGCGGGCCATGTTTTTCCATAGCGGAGAACTTTGCAGACGTTGATTTTATCCGGCTTTGAGTGGGCAACAAGTTTTTGAATAACGTTATCATCACAAAACATATCATCATCATCAAGAAAGAAATACCACCCGGGGCCATCGGGAATAGCATCAAGAAGCGCATTGCAATACAGGTTATAAAATCCCCTTCCATTTTCAACAGTAAGTTTTTCACCGCGAATTATTATGTCACCTTCGACATACTCATCTTTTTCATTGTCACTGTGAACGATGGTTATGATATTAGGATAGGTCTGATTTCTGACCGACTGCATCATCACGCGGAATTTTGACGGCCTTTCCGATGTGCGGATTAAAATATATACGGGCGGGTATTGCGTCGGATTCACGGGCGCGGGCGCGTGGTGCGTAAGCGGCGTTGTTACCGGTTCGATTTTCATCTCACCACGGGCGCGCGCCGCTGTCATTTCCTGCCATATCTTTTTTCGGTACGGTGAGCCCATTCCGGTGTCAGCGCGTTTCGTGAGCGCGTTCGCGTGAGCGCGACGGAAATAGAGCGGCTCTTTAATTTCATGGATCTGAAAACCCGCCATTTCAACCCGGCGCAAAAAGTCAGTATCCGCGGCGCACTGGTACGCCTTATAGCCGCCGACCGCATCGAGGACCGCGTGAGTGAACGCCATAGCGCCGCCGTTTTCGACCACGGCCCCAGACTTTGGGACGAGTTCGGAATTGCAGTTGATTTTTCCCGTGAGGACTATGGGGTGGCTTTCCAGTTCCTGGGTAACGCGGAGGATATAGTTTTCCCGCATGACATCATCGGCGTCGAAATATGCGTAAGCATCTGCGGGGTGCAGCGTCATCATGGAATTACGCATGACGTAATGGCCGACGTTTTTCGATGACCGGTAATGAGTGACGCGGTTTTTTTCAAGGACCGCGGCCGTCTTTTCGCACGCATCGGTGCCGATAAACCACTCGACTTTCCACCCGGGCGCGGCTTTCTGATTGCGGATTGAACGTATGCAATCCATGACATATTCGGCGCAGTTCCAGGCGGGGATTATGATGGCGATTGTTTTCATCAGTCAATCCCCCAAAAATTCCTTTCTGTCTTCTCATCGGGTCCGAAAATCTTCAATGCAAAAAGGTCTTTTAAGTCGCTGATTATAAGTCCAATTCCGAAAAAAATTGAATAATAGAATATGGGAATTTCATAATATATAATACCGAGAATTAAAAACACAATTCCGTAAATCCAATGATGGAAAAAATCCCAGTGGCCTGCATAATAATCACCGAGATGCCCGGCAAGATAACCAAGAAATGAAATTATTATTTCAAGCATGGCGACGATACCTCCTATATCTTAACAAACCATGTAAAATCAGCATCAAGTTCAACACGGTCGCCAAATAGCCGATCAACTGCTTTTTTCACGCCATCGTAAACGCCGTAATCGTGTCCGCATAGATAGCCGCCGGGCTTGACTTTTGGGAGCCATAATATCCCATCTTCTTCAACGCTATTTTCATCATGTGCAGCGTCAATGAAACGAAATCAAATTCCCCATCATCAAAAAGCAACGATGCGAGGCTTGAAAATTTTCGGATTATTCTAAAACGTCCGGAAAAATCTTTAACCGCATCCTGCGCCGCCGCATAATTCTCGTCGCATTTCGCCTGATAATTATCCCGGCTCTCAGGGCTTGCCGCGTCGTTTCCCTTCCCCTCGTATGCCATAGGGTGCCATGCATCCACCATGTAAAGTGTGAGCCCATGGTGAAGCGCAAGCATGCGGGATGAAAAATAGCCGCGATGGACACCAACCTCCACGCCGACCGGATGCGCAATATGTCTTATTCTGTCGTTAATCGCGTGGAAAACATAGCGCGGTTCTATTATTTGACCTATTTCCTGCTCCATCATTTACACCCTTTTTTTATTGCTTCCTCATACCATCCACCCATTTCAAAGTCAATATCTTTCGGATTGAAATAGTTGTAATGGCCCGTTGCCGCATCGGGCAGCATGGTGAGCTCTGAGAATATCATGCGCCCGTAAATGTGATACAGGTCAACACGAAGATACGGCGGCGGTCCACCGGGAAATTGCGCGATTGCCTCAGCGCATTTATTGAGCTTTTCGTTCAGTCCGTTCGTAAACTGATGAACTTCGTTCGGAAAATTATTCCATGTCACCGGTATAAAATCACCGTTCGCATAATGGAATGAGTCGCTCCGAACATCCCAGTCTTTATTTTCAACATTGAACCGCTGAATGAAATAGAGCCGCGCTTTTCCGCCGAAAACATAAACCCGGTAAAGAATATGCTCAGCGGGGAGCTTTTCCTCGATGAGAATCCCGGGCTTTATAAGCTGATAATACCATTCCCAGGATTTGCGAATGTCGGTCATATAGGTATTCAGTTCCGATCTCAGGCTTTTTGTGATATCGGATTTTTTATCAATAAATTTCATGCGCCGCCATGCGTTGTTTGCCTTTACCACGCATGGTATCTTGATGTTTTCCATTGCCTCATCGACATTATAACCGCCCCATATGCGGGTATCGAAAAGTCCGGTATCTTTTCCGATGATGTTTTCCACGAAAGACTGAACCTGTATTTTATCGGCAATGGTGACATTTCTCATGTCCCGCGCTTCCTTATCGCAATAAAGCGTTTTATAAATAATATCCGTAAAAGTACCGACCGGGGCGAGCTTTATGTGTGACATAACCATCTCCTGATATTTTATTATAATAATAATCCTAAAACATAATCGAAATCATGAAATCCATTTGTCCCGCCTGCATGATATTGCATCATTTTCGAAAGCCTTATTTCCTCATTTCCGTGTGGCCCTATATTGTTGTAAAGGTCAACCCTCATAAATTTCCAATCCTGAGAATACAACTTTTCAGCAATGCTTATCATCTCATCAAGCCTATCGGGCCTTTCGAAATCAAGAATCGGTATTTCATTCCATTGTGCCGGTAATTTTTCCCAGTCGGTTGTATAGAGTGTGCAGGCTAATTGATAAATATCGCTCATGGAAACATCATATTTTTGACACCATACGAGCTTGACTTTTCCATGGAATATAAAAAGCTTGAAAAGGTTGTGAACTTTTGGGAGTAGCGTCTCTACGGTGAAGCCTGACTTTATCTGCTGGTAAGACCATTCGCATGATGTCCATTTCGTCGCTTGCCATTCGCGGAGAGTTGCGGGGTCGATGGCGTCCTGGGGAGAAAGTAAGAATTTCATTTTGTGCCATCCGTTATTCAAGCGCACTACACACGGGGGATTTATCGCGGCCATGCACTCATCAACGGAATACCCGGCATAAATGCGATGGGTGAAAAGTTCTTTTACCGTCTCGGGCGACAACCTTTCTTCGCAAAATTCTTTCACGCGGATTTTATCATTGATAATCGCCCCGAGCGGGTTTCGGTCTTCGCGCATGACGGATTTTATGTAATCGGAAAATCTCATTTCCCCTCCAACCTCTCATAAAGAAAAATATTATTCCGATACCAAAAAGGCACCTTGGGGTGTTTTGCGAGGTTTCGGCGTATGCAATCGTTGACGCTGAATCCGTGCTTGAAAAACTGATTATGCCAGTATTCGTGCGGCTGCTCGTTGATATGGCCCACGCCGCCCTGGCCCGGGGTTGCCGCTGAAAACATAATGTATTTTGAGGCATGACGAACCAGCGAGAAAACAAACGTGTCCGCGCTTGACGCGGGAATATGTTCGGCCACCTCGAGGGAAATTACAAGGTCAAACTTTTTTTCAAGGTCTATTGCTTTTGAAAAATCGGCGGGAACAAAACGCTCTTTTGGTATTTTCATGTTGCGCGGAGCCTCAAGATTAAGGCCCACAAAATCAGATGATGAAACATCATAGGCAAGCGACGAAAGAAAATGACCACAACCACACCCAAAATCGGCGATACTGGAAAACTTGATTTTCTTTGTGATATACGGGACCAGCGCGTCAGCAAGCGCGGTCTGAAATTTCAAGTTGCGTTCGTAAAATACGGCGTCGTAGTCGCTCATATCTTCACCTTGGCCCCTTTTCGTCCGTCGATGTGCGTGACCGCTGCTGCATGGTGTAGCGGCCCATATATCGCCCCGGTGAGTCCGCGGCGACTGAGCATTTCCTCTATTCCCTTCGATCCCGGAAGCGGCTTTATCATCTTTGAAATATCTTTTTCGTATTTTACCCGGTCGATGATATGCGGGTTGTTGCTCAATATATCGGTCAGACAATAATTCATTCCATCGCAGCAGCATTCATGTAATTTTCTATCCCATCCGGCCGCAATATTTTTCCGCTTGTTAAACCTAAAATGATAAAGGTTGTTGCACTCCATAACCGAGAGGATTTCGGAAAGCGAGTGATCCACGTTGTTGTTAAAAACCCAGTCCGCCTCGAGTTGAAATAAATAGGGCGCATTACTCACTCGTATAGATTCCAGATATCCATCGGAAAGCGAGTCGGTAACATGGATCTCATCAAAAAGCCTTTTGAGATTTATCACATACTCGTTGATTCTCTCCGCGAACGGGTGAGAGTCGCAAAAAACCTTGACCTTTATTTCCTGCCCGGGGTCAAACGTCTGACAAAATGAGATGTATGTTTCCTTGATAATTTCGATAGATGGCGAGTAGATGGAGCAATTCGTAAAAAGATTTAATTCGATTTTTTCTATGGTTTTTTTCATTTCTTTTATCTTTTTCCTGCGGAATTTTATATTATTTTTATTTATTTTTTTGTCAATTAGTTTTATGCATATTCTTTTATCGTTTTCATTTTAAAATCTTCTTCTCATATTCATCCCAGATTTCTTTACTCCATGCGGGAAGGTTCAGTATCTCAGCGCCGGCACGGCATAAAAGAAAGCAGTCCAGCGGGTGATTATGCTCATAGATTTTTTTATACCCCCATTTACCGGGCTCAAGCTCGGTAAATACCTCAGACAAAAAACCTCTGAAAAACTCCTCGCTTAGATTCTTTGAAAAATGAATAGCTCCCGGTGCCCCAGGAGGCATATCTATTTTTACAAACAGTTCATCTTTCAATTCATTTGTGGCCACATCATAGCGCGTCTTCAATGGGCTTTGCCGCTTCACCCTTTCCTGTCTAACAACTGCATCTTTTAATCGCGTGTTTCCACGACATGCAACGGTGCGCGAGGTACGCGCTACTATTTCATAGACGGTATGCTCTGATGTGATATCATTACCGCCGTTCGCATCAGAATCAGGGTTATATCCGCTGTCTATCGGCGCAATGGCGAGCGGGACCTCAATATGTTTCATCTTGAATTTTTTCGTTAATACATAATTCCGAAAATCAGTCCAACAACGATCATCTTTATTTCGCGTCTCTCCCTCCGCATAAAACTTTTTATGATCAATCACCCAACATTCCATGTCGCGTCCAAAACCGACGGCGACACACTCTATATGCTTTTTATGAACGTCAAAACCTGCTATCGGCATAAGGGCACCCGGGGGCATCTCCCCGAGCTTATATTCCTCGGCGCGCTTAATAAGTTCTTGATAATCTTTTTTTTCGGTTTTCGCCTCCCATGGCATCCCCAAAATATTTATTATAAAAGACTTATATCGCGTTATGCGCTGTCCCCATTCAGTTTCTGAAAACGCTTGCATTACCTGGGTCCAGGTGTAAAACATTATCGGGCTCATGAGATTGGAAATATGATAACTTCGATAAGCTGGATTTACCGGCCGCGCTGTGGGCTTCCATCTTCCGGACATCAACATATCCTGCTTTTGATATTCATAAATATATTTTTTACAAGACTTGCAAATATAATGGACGCTCTCCGGAATTATCTGTTCTATCCCGTCTATTGTTTCAGCGCGCGCCGTGAGTCCATAATCATTACCACCAATAAGCAATTCGAGGACCTGCTCCTCGCCGCATAGCGGGCATTTCATAAAGAAATAGCGCCTATCTCCATCAATGAAATTTTTATAAATCCTTCCATGCGTCGTTGTCGGCGTGCTTATCTTCGCAATCTTCAAATGTCGCGCGGTTATCCCCCGAACCTCAAAAAGCTTCTCCGGGTCGCCCTGACCTTTTAGCTCAAATGGTGCTTCGTCAATTTCGTCAAATACGAGGAGGTCCCACGAAAAGGACTTCGCGTCGGCAATGGAATTCCAGCTTGTCATCATTAGCCGGAAGCCGCCTGAAAATTCTTTGTAGAAAGTATTATCCGCTGTTTTCCGTTTCATCCGTGAGCTGATGGGTTTCACATATTGCGCCAATCCGGAGTAGTCTATCAACACGTCAATGGCCGCACTACTCCTCATTTTCGCCATGCCCTTCGAGCTGATCACGTACAGAATATTATGCAGCTTGTTTTTTATCGCCCATCCGATGACATGTTCGATCGTGGTTGTTGCAAGTGACTGCGTGGACTTCATGACAGTGGTGCATTGAATCCCGCTATGTGGATGGAAGTTGTCACAAATTTCCACCATGTGCGGCGCGATATCGTGATTGATTTTTCCAGGAAGGTTTGAAACCCCCTGCGGGAGATAGCGATTCTCCGCCGCCCATGCGCTCGGCATTTCGATCAGCGCCGACAATTTCCATTTCTGGATTTCCCGAATTATTTCTTCGCGGGCGATGGCGTCGATTTCGGTTATGAGGGGGACTGCGGTCATTTCTTCCCCTCTCCATTCTCTCCAACCTTTTCCCCCACCGCCACCTTCGCCCCCTTGACCTTAAACCCCTCCTCCTTTATCGCCATAATCAAATCTTTTTGCGCGTCTACGATCAACGATTCCAATTCCCTAACCAACATCATTGTCGCTTTCTTATTTTCCTTCGCAAGAAACAAGGCAGCAAGCTGTGGCTCTATCTCGTTTGGTTTTCGGTAAATGCGCTGTATCAGGCTTTCGGCGAATGAAAAGAAATGGCGCACAAGGCCGATCGGGGCGAGATCCTTTTTTATTTCCAGCGTTTTTATTTCTTCCTGTTTCGCTTTCTCCTCTTTGATTTTCGATGTGTAAATCTGGTTATGCAATTCCGCGAGCGTGGCCCGGCGGATGAGGTCGGCGTCTTCAGGGTTCGCGGGCTCCGGGCGCGGGATCATGGGGGGATTTGAAATATTGGTTTTTTCTTTTTCGTGTTTGAACCATTTCACAACCTCTGTCGTATAATTTATTTTCCCAGTCTGTGGATCAATGTCAATCCATTCGCTATCTATTGCGCGCGAAACCGCGTTCCGGTGCGCCCCGACTCGCTTGGCAAATTCCCATTGTGAAATAATCTCTTGATTCTTATTTTTGTTTTTTAGGCTGTGCTTTCCCTTGTTGCATTCCGTGCATAGCGTCTGCCCGTTGTCGAAGGTGGTTTTTCCACCGTCCTCGTATTCCAGGATGTGATCAACTTCAAGGGATACGCCATCGGCCGCAGCTTTGCCGCATAGGACGCATCGGTTCTTGTCGCGGTTTAAAATTGCTTGCCTCAATGCCCCCTTGAAATATCTACCGCCGTCAATTTGGCGGATGTAATTTATATTGTCTTTTTCGCTTTCGCTTCCGTTTTCATTTTCGTTTTCGTTTTTTATTCCGGTTATCGCCGCTATGTTTTCCCGCGCCTGTTCCCGCGCCGCCTTCTTCCTCAGCTTCTTCTCCGACTGCCGCGCGTTCTTCCGGTTCCTCATTGCCTGCCCTGGATTCTGGACGCGGGCTATCCATTCGGGGTGCTGATCATCGATCTGATATTTCCCATTGCTCATCCGCACGAGGAACGCAGGGACCGGCTTTTGGTTTTTCCACTTGTTTGCCGCCTGCCTGGAAATCCCCAGGCGCTCGGCGGCTTCGTATTGTGAAATTAACATTCTACGGATTCCATTATTTTATGAATATGTTTTCTTACTTGTTGCCTTTCACTTTTATGTGTGAATCGTTTTGTTTTTTTATTTGTTGATGCGCGGTTGGAAACTGAAATCATCCAACCCCAACACCTAAAAAGAAAACCGCGTTTTTTAAAATAATCTCGACCTGCGTGATTTGAAATTCTTGCCGCTCTCTCCCCGTGCATCGCTCGCGCCTCCCCTCTCTCCGCATTTCTTCCCTGTAAACCCATGAAAGTCAACCATTTTTAAGGTTTACGTCTTAATCAGTAAACTCTATATGAAAATTTGTATAGAATTTATTACCCGAAATCTCGCGCTCGATATTTGAATCAGGGTCCCAGGAGGACCCATGCCTTTTATTTTTTAAAAAAAATGTTTTATTTTCTGGGTGTGATAGCGTGGTCAATATATGATGTGTTAACTACATCACACCTCTCACAAATATTTGGCGTTTTGAAATTACCCCCTATAGAGAATAATTTTTTATAAATTTTAAAAAACTTTGATTATATATAGGACTATTTCCCAAGTCCTTAAATGTGTGAGATGTGTATTGTAGTTAACAAAAAAATATATTAGTTATTGTAAATAGTTATTGACTAATAATAATATATATATATTGTTATCTATATTATTTAATAATAACATAGGAGTTAATAACAAATGGCTACCAATATTAAAAAAGAAAATGATCAACAAAAAAGAAAAGCTGTAATGATAGACCCATCAGCACACGCGGGGCTATTAAGGGTGTGTAATAACGAGGGTTTGATAATGGGTAGGGTAGTTGATAAGCTGATAGTTGACTATGTGAAACGGGCAGAAAGTAGGGGAGTTGGCGCCCATGATTGATTACAGATCGTTTGATTTTACAATAGAGGATTGGAAAACAGCCTCCGATTATAGACTTGAATTAGGCGGTGGTGATGGCAGGAAAGGCGGAATAAGTTTGGAAGAGTTTCAGATACCGTTGATGATTGAATGTTTTATTGAGGCCGATCCCGATAATGGAATAATGAAAATATCAGAGATTGAGAGAATGTTTTATATACATGTTTTTCCATTATTAAGAAGCCGGGAGAAATGTAGAAAGATTGCGATTGTTAATGAAATATTATATCGTTTTTCTGATAGCAAAAGAAAAGAAACGCGTTTTAAAGACGGAAAAATCGCGCGTGGGGTTCAGGGAATAAGAATAAAAGAAAACCCCCCAAGTCCAAGCGATATATTAAGAATATATTTTCGATTGTTTGATGAAAAAATAAAAAGACTTAAAGAAAGCAATGAGCGAAGAAGCAGGGCAATGAGCGCTTATTTGCTTGAAAAAAACAGAGAAAAAAGAGAAGCGAAAGAAGCCGCAAAGTTGTTGGATGAAAAAACCAAAATAAAAACACCTTACGAAATAGTCGGCCCATGTCCCGGCGAAGATTCGAGCTTTTCCGCGTTCGATTATCTGAGAAAAAAGCCGATTATCGGATGGGATAGTCCGGAAAAACAAGAATGGTTTAGGAAGATTATGAGGGAGATTTCTAAGAGGTGATTGAAAAATTATGTCATTAAATAAAGCAATTAAAAGCGGAAAGGAAAAAAGAAAACCATACCGCGGCGCAAAGGCCATTGATCATACATGCAGAAATCATGGAGGCTGCCCGGCATGTATTGGAAATAGAACAAACAAAAATAAAGAAAAAAATCGAATTGCAATTGAAAAAATAATAAACGAGTCATAAAAAACCACTTGACAAAATCCACCAAACAAACTAAAAAGCAATCATCAGCGACTGGGAAGCGCTGGAAAAATCAAACCCGTTGTAAGGAGCCACCTTCCCAGGCCCGGGAGAAATCCCGGGGGCTCCTTAGAGCGGGTTTTTTGTGGGGTGGAGTGAGAGGAGGAAAGAGCGATGAAAAAATATAAACTGTTTCGCGGTGCAATGCATGAAGATGTTAAAGGAAAAGATATTATCTATGATGACATTAAAGACGACCGCGCCCTGCTGGAGGAGGGGAAATGAAGAAGCACGAAAATCCCAATGATGACTTTAATTCATCGAAATAGCATACTGGGAAGAAATGTATTGAAAGGAGATCAAAAATGGAAATAAAATTAAATATTCAGAATTATGATGATAGAAACAATATGGTTATTGCATTAGCAAATGCTGGTATAGACGTTCGCATAGAAAAACAAACATATTTAAAAACAGATACATATTATGTTATTTTTGAATGGGAAGAAATCATGAACCCAGATAGTTAATTTTGCCATGTCACTTAACTATTCAAGCGTGATCCGACGTGACCGGGGATTATGTTTGATTATCAGAATAAGGTTTATCGGTCATGTTGGATGCGCTTTGTTATATGCAGTAACCGCAACACAGAAAATTTAATTTAGCTTGAGGCACGGATGGCCGGAACCGATGGAGACAGATGAAGTTAATAAGAGTATTTCCACGAAAAACAAATGCCACTCCGGACGATGAGAATGTCAGATTTTCAGAGCCGGGATTATTTGATGAGGCGGACGAGGTGCGTGTTTCTGTAACGTGGACGTGGGATAAACAGAGAGGCGAAGAATTGGCCGAGGCGTGGAGAGGGTTGACAAGCAAGGTTTCAATCGGAGGCCCTGCGTATGATGATCCGGGCGGGGAGTTTGAGCCGGGGATGTATGTCAAGCATGGATATGTTATGACGAGCCGAGGGTGTCCGAATAAATGCTGGTTCTGTTCTGTACCGAAAAGAGAAGGAGGTATTCGTGAACTTAAAATTAGAGAGGGGTTCAATATTCTTGATAGTAATTTACTTGCTTGCAGTCGGGATCATATTGAGAGGGTGTTCAATATGCTTGATCGACAACATGAAAAAGCACGATTCACGGGTGGACTTGAAGCGGCGAGGATGAAACCGTGGATTGCCGAGCGGTTGAGGGAGTTGAGGCCGCACGTTGCATATTTTGCATACGATACACCGGATGATTATGAGCCGCTTGTGGATGCCGTTAAGATGTTGAGGGATGCCGGAGCTTTATATGATCGTGTTTATTCGTGCTATGTTTTAATTGGATATAAAGGTGACACGATTGAGAAAGCAGAACGCAGATTGCAACAGGTATTAAAGCTGGATGTTATGCCGATGGCCATGCTATTTAATAAAGCAGAAGGTAAAGATGATCGGAGTCAATGGATTAAATTCCAGAGGGAATATGCTAACCGGATTATTGTTGGTTCTAAATTAACAGCCGCCAGGACGGCGGCTCAACAAGAGGCCCGGCATTTAGCCTAACGTGGTTTGTTACACGACGTTGCACGGCCTTTTGTGCAATGTGCCGAAGGCCAAGGGCTTTAGCCCGAAGCGTGTAACATCAGTTATATGAAGTTTTTGGGGGCGATTGCAGAATGAGTTTAATTCAGCAACAAACATTATTCGGTGTTTTTGTGGAAGAAAGCGATATTGTTTATACTCCAGATAATATTGCAAGATCAATAATAAAACACTTAAAACCGGAAGGTAAAATGTTAGACCCATGTAAAGGAGACGGGGCGTTTTATAAATATATGGCTGATGCAGATTATTGTGAAATAAGAGAGGATAAAGATTTTTTTGAGTATAATAAAAAAGTTGATTGGATAATAGGCAACCCACCATATTCAATATTCAAAGAGTTTCTTGAACACGCTTTTTGTTTGGCGGATAATGTTTCTTTTTTGGTTCCAACAAATAAGATATTTCAGCGGCAGGTAATTATGGAAATGATAAATAAATATGGCGGGATAAAAAGTATTATTGTATATGGAAGCGGGTCATTGATTGGGTTTCCTTTTGGTTTTTCGGTTGGTAATTTTTATTTTAAGAAAGGGTATAAAGGAGACACTAAAATTATTTTGGGGATAAAGGCGCAGCAAAAAGACGCCCCCAAAAATTTCATATAACGTGAACGCATAAAGCGATCGTTTTAATGTCGCTTATGCGCTGTTATATGCAGTAACCGCAACACAGAAAATTTAATTTAGCTTGAGGCACGGATG
>ENA-UPTA01000936-UPTA01000936.1-activated-sludge-metagenome-genome-assembly--contig:-NODE-936-length-33370-cov-32.210896_pt1 | contig 33370 bp, 29 predicted proteins | sample MGYA00238184_ERZ773361 | MGnify/ENA primary metagenome ERZ773361 (study PRJEB29100, sample SAMN05720205) | activated sludge metagenome | isolation source: anaerobic digester from wastewater... | reverse complement strand
GTGGAATATCTCAAAACCCACAAGGCAGATTTGGTTGTCCTGGACATGATCATGGATCCCGGGATCGATGGTCTTGACACTTATCAGCGAATCCTGGAAATCAACCCTACACAGAAGGCGATTATCGTGAGCGGTTTTTCCGAAACGGATCGGGTTCGTTCCGCACAGAGACTGGGCGCCGGTGCCTATGTGAAAAAGCCCTACGTTATTGAGAAACTTGGATTGGCCGTTAAGAAAGAATTGGACAAAGCATAGACCCAAACCGTACGGGTGTCGCTGACATGGTTCTCGCCATATGGATTACAGATTACGGTGTCTTCCCATTATGAAAGCTTGGCTGCCAGCAATTCCCGGATCATTTTCGGATTGGCTTTGCCGCCGGAGGCCTTCATCACCTGGCCGATGAGAAATCCCATTGCTTTTCCCTGGCCGCTGTGAAAGTCGGTAACGGCTTCCGTTTGCTCACCCAGCACCTTTTCTATCAAAGATTCAAGCGCCGCAGCATCGGAAACCTGCCGGAATCCCCGAGCGCCGACAATGGCTTCGGGAGAGTCGTCATTCTCAAACATACAGGTCAGGGTTTCACGTGCGGCGTTGGCGTTGATTTCATCACGAGACAGCATTTTCAAAAGCGCCCCGAAACGTTGGGAAGTCACACGAGAAGCGCTCACCTCCTGTTTACGCTCTTTCAATGCCGGCAACAACTGCGTGGTCAACCAATGCAGGGCCATGCGCGGAGCAATTTCTTCTGCCAGCAATTCCTCAAAATAGCCGGCCACGTCCGGATCGGCGCTTAAAAAAGCTGCTTCTTCACCGGTCAGGCCATGCCGCGAAACAAAACGAGCGGCCCGGACTGCGGGCATTTCCGGAAGCCGGGAACGCATCTTTTCGATCCAGTCCGATGACAATTCAATGACCGGCACCATCGGATCGGGAACACAGGGACCTTCAAACTTGCCCCGCATGGCAGTCGTCACTTTCTTTTCCGGATCCCACAGGCGAGTGTGTAAAATGACCGGCTTCCCGTCGTGAACGGCTGCGGTCTGGCGGGTAATCTCAAAAGCGATGGCATCTCCCACATGGCGGATAGAGTTCATGTTTTTGACCTCCACCTTCGTGTTCATTTCGTTTGAGCCCCGGGGACGGATGGAAATATTGGCGTCGGCGCGCATCGTGCCGTTTTCCATGCTGCATTCAGACGCTCCCACGTAGCGCACCTGTGTGCGCAACGCCTTGAGAAATTCCATCGCTTGGTAAGGTGTGCGAAAATCCGGTTCCGTCACAATTTCCACAAGAGGAGCGCCGGCGCGGTTGAAGTCCACCAGACTGATTGGCTGGCGCCCTTCCATTTCATGCACCAATTTGGCGACATCCTCCTCCATATGGATGTGATGGATGCGCAACCTTTGCATTTTTCCGTTTTCATCCATAATATCAATGCCGCCACCGCGTGAAAGCGGCAGGTGGGCCTGGGATAACTGGTAGCCCTTGGGCAAATCCGGATAGTAATAAACCTTTTGATCAAAAGCGCTGCGGGGCTGGAGTTGAGCGCCCAGTCCCATGCACAAAAGAACAGCTTTTTCAAGGGCTTCCTGACTTAAACGGGGCACGGCGCCCGGAAACCACAGACAGACCGGACAGGTGTTGGCATTGGGTTCATCGCCGGGATTATTCGGGCAATCACAAAACAGTTTTGTCCGGCAATTCAGTTCCACATGTATTTCCAATCCGATAACCGCTTCAAATTCCATTTTTAATGACCTCCCCGGCGCAAATTTTGCGTATATTCGCCAAAATTCAGAAGCCGTCCATCGCTTCGCCTGGGTCCGGCCAGCTGTATTCCGACCCGTTCTTCTGCAACCGGCGGTATGTAAAATGCAGGACATCCGGCCACATTGGCGAAAGCCGTTTCCGCAAACTGAGCATACGTGTCGGCAAGCGACAAAGACTTCTCCGACAGGCCCCTGCGGAATGCCGGAAAGAGCAGAAAGTCGGTCTCTGTAAATAGCTTTTCCATTTGCTGACAAAGACGCGCCCGCAAACGACAGGCGTCCTCATACGCGCGATAGTTTTGAAATTGAAAATACGCCCCCTGAAACAGATAGCTCTTCAGCAGCGGTCCAAAAGCCGCCCCGCGCGAGGCCAGATACATCTCGTTCCAGTTTTTGGAGCCCGCCGCCCGGCGCCCGTAGCGAACGGAATCATACCGGCCGGCCGCAGAAGAAGCCTCCACCGAACCGACAACTTGATGAACCGCCATAAACAGAGGAAAATCGGGCAGGGACAGTTCTCTGATGGGAATCCCCTGTTTTTTCAGATCATCCACCTCCCGGCGAAAAAGGTTTTGCTCCGTGGACGGTAAAGCGTCCTGCACTTCCGTAAGAATGCCGACTGCGATTTTTGCCGGATCAACACCCTTCGGCTCGAAATCCGGAATTTCTTCATCGGGCATTGAAAAATCCCTCTCGTCCGGTCCCGCGACCGACTTTAGTATAATACGGATATTATTGATATTTTCTGAAATAATCCCACAACATTCCATGGAGGGAATCAAACCGATGAGGCCCAAATGAGATACCAGCCCCCAACTGGGCTTCAAGCCGCAGACAGAAGCTCCGGCGGCCGCAAGCCGGCTTTCGCCCGTCATATCCAAAACCAGCTCCACATCTGCTTCCTGCGAAATCAGCGCTTTGCCGGCTCTGCTACCGGTCAGGCCGAAACCGAATTCGCTCATACGCGTGGAACCGCAAACGTACGCCCCCGCTTCACGAATCAGACGGTAAAGCGTTGCGTCCTCCAGTGCTCGAAAACCGGTCAGAGCGCCAGAGCCTGCTTCCGTCGGCCAGCCAGCAACGGAGATATTGGGCTGAATCGCAATCTTCAATCCCTTCAAAATGCCGTCCGGTAAAACGGTTTCTTCAAAATGGCGATGGAAAAAAATTGAATCCATAATGTTTTCCTTTATTCCAGAATGCTGGCAACTTTAAAATAACGGCCTTTGACCGCCGGTGCGCTCTTGAACAGCTGATCGTTTTGCGAAAAAACCGAACGTACCGCCTCTTTTCCGGGGCGGGTGCGGTTGCAAACCGGCGCCACTGTATAAATCGGCTCTTCCTGCCCCGCCTTTTCCGACACCAGCCGGGCCAGTTTTTCAGCCCGCACAATCACTTCTTCGATTGCCGGTCTCTCTTCCCCGGAAATGCCAATACGCGACACCCAGGAAAGATGATCCAGCCGGTTTTCTTTTTCGGTTGTTCCCGGCAAAACATCCTGACCGCCCATATTCAACAACCCCAGTTCCACCAGTTGCTCCTTTTTCACTGTGGAGGGTGCTCCGGTCAGGGGGCAGGCAGCACTGCGGTTTTTGGGAAAGGCGATAACCTCCCGGATTGATTGGGTTTGAAGAATCATGGATACGGTGCGGTCCATCCCCAGGGCCAGACCGCCATGGGGCGGCGCTCCAAAATCGAATGCCCGCAGAAAGAACCCGAATTTTTCCCGGGTTTCCTCTTCCGTCAGCCCCAGGGCCGCAAAGATTTTGCGCTGCACGTCGCGGTGGTTGATGCGGATGCTGCCGCCTCCCAGCTCCTCTCCGTTCATGACCAGGTCATAGGCCCGCGAACGCAGGGACAACAGTTCTTCGATATTTTTCGGATCAAAATCAATGCGCTCCGGCGCGGTGAAAGGATGATGACTGGAAGTGACAAATCCATCCTCCGCCGGTTCAAACAGCGGAAATTCCGTCACCCAGACCGGACAGAAAAGGTTTTCCGGAATCAACCCCAGACGGTGCGCCAGATGTAGACGCAACTGACCCAGCGCGTGCGTAACGACAGCATAGGAAGGATCGGCAACCATGATCAGCACATCTCCGTCGGCCACCTCAAACCTTTTCCATAGCGCATCGAGCTCATCGGGACTGAAAAACTGGACGATGTTGGACTCCAGTTTTCCGCCCTCGGCGCGCATCCAGGTCATGCCCTTGGCGCCGAACGACGGGGCGATTTCCCTGGCATATTCATTCTGCAAAACGTTTTTGCTGAGTTTTTCAGACTGGCTCTTGACGTTGATGCCCTTAATGCATCCGCCTCTCTGCAGAATCTGACGAAAGATCGCATAGTGGGTTTTGGCAAACAAATCTGTCACATCCACAAAGCGAAGACCGAAGCGCAAATCCGGACGATCGGAGCCTGTGGCATCCATCGCCTCCGCATACGTCATACGCGGAAAGGGACGGGAAAGCTCGATACCGCCGACGGCAAACATTTTCACCGTCAGTTCCTCGACCAGATCGTAAAGAAATTCCTCGTCGATAAACGAAGCTTCGATGTCGAGCTGCGTAAATTCCGGCTGGCGGTTCGGGCGCAGATCTTCGTCACGAAAACAGCGGGCCAGTTGGAAATAACGCTCCAGGCCGCCGATCATGAGCAGCTGCTTGAAAAGCTGCGGCGACTGGGGCAAAGCGTAAAACTTCCGCTCGTGCACGCGGCTGGGCACCAGGTAATCTCGGGCACCTTCCGGCGTACTGGACGTAAGTACGGGCGTTTCAATTTCCAGAAATCCTTTGGAATCCAGAAATTCACGCACGCATTGAAAAATGCGATGCCGGGCCATTAAATTGTCTCTCATGGAAGGCCTTCGAATGTCCAGATACCGGTATTGGAGGCGCAGGTCTTCTGCCACCTGATCGGTGCCGGTGCTGGACACCCCGGCAATCATTGCCTTTTCCGAAACGGCAAAAGGAAGCGCATCCGCTTCGGAAAGCACGGTCAGTTCCGTAACAATGACCTCGACGTCGCCCGTTTCGATGTGGGGATTTTCCGTGCCTTCCCGCCTGATTTTCACCTCGCCCGCAACGGTGATACAATATTCGGAGCGCAGCGCCGATGCCCGGAGCATAACCTCTCCCGAGGCAAGTTCCGGATTAAAAACAATTTGCAGAATACCGCTGCGATCGCGCAGATGGACAAACAAAAGGCCGCCGTGATCCCGGAATGCATCCACCCACCCGCAAAGCCGCACCTGGCGGCCGACATTCTCCTTCGTCACCTGTCCGCAAAAAACTCTTTGACCAAAACTCATGGGAATGATCCTTTCGAGAAAAAACATTCAAGTTTAAATCCGCATCGGCGGAAACCGATTCGCGGAGCGTATCAAATCGGTTTTATATGGCGTTTTTTTCTTCGGCACTGGAAGACGGCTGCAGAATCAGAATATGTCTGTAATGTGCACGAATGTTTTCTTCCTGGAAAGGAAAAGGTAAATAGCGTCCTTCGCGCCAAGCTTCTACACCGTCATCATAATAGGGACTGGAAGGATTATCCGACTGTCCGGAACTGTTGACAGCCATCATGGGCTCTTTCCTGCTAAAATCGACAACCATCCGCATCGAGGGAATGATCCAGGCCTGAAAATCTCCCCCCATCATATACATCGACACATTGAGTGTGAACATATCTCCTTCGGCAGGATAAGGCCCCCTGTTAAAATAGGACCAGAGGCTTTTCAACGCTGTTCTTTCCATCCATCCCAGATGCTTCGCCATTTGGAAACTATCGGTTTCCCAAGTGCCGGTGTGCAGATTTCCCCATTTCCATTGCTGTGGCTTTTCCGCACAGGTCGATTCCAGAAATAAAACGGCATCCGCCAGTGACCGGGCAACGATGCCGGCCTTGGTTTCCCTTTCGGGCGTAGCGATGTCATCCCAGAAGGGACTTTCATTTCCGCGAACGAGCAGATGATCGCAGGTGGCGTTATAGCTCTCACTGTTGAGAATCACAAACGACTTCCAGGCCCGGGAATCCATTGGCCCCAATTCATCCAGAAAGATGTTTTTCGTAACTGCGTCCAGAAAAGAGCCCAAAAGCGCCGCTTCCGCCGAATCCGCCTTCATATCACCGCGAAAATTCCGCAGCATCTCCAGGGCAAGGCGCATACGCGAAACTCTTTTTTCATCCTGCCAGGACTCTGACTCTTTCATGATTTCCGCCGCAAATGGTCCTGTCAGCACGTCATTCCGCAATTTTGACACAAACAGCGAGAAAGTGTCCAGTTGCATTGCCATGCTGGTTTCCGCCGTGTGCTGATGGGTCGCAAGGACCATTTGTTCGATACGCTCGGCTCGTTCCGGCCAGTACCAAGAGGAGGAAAGAATATGGGGATAGTCTTTCGGAACTGTGCGGTGATTTGCCGTGCCCAGAAATCCTTGCGGAGGATTTTTTTGATACGGCAAAGCGGACGAATCCAGAAAACCGGTCCAGTCATAACGGCCTGTCCAGCCCGGCGATGGCGCAAGTCCTCGCCCTCCGGCCCGCAAAGGGTAATTGCCGGTCACCTGCCACGCAATATTTTCCTTATCCGCAAACATCATATTCAAAGGAATGGACCGGATTCGTTTTGCAGCCGCTATGGCTTCATCCACCGAACCGGAGAAACCCAGCTGGAAAAAAGCATTCATGCTGTCATCATTTCCATCCGGCTTCGCACGGCAAAGGGCGATACCGTAAGGAATGTCCACCGGCATGGCCTGAATAAGATGCAAAGGCTCCCCCCTTAGCGCCTCGTTCATCAACGTTCCATGTAAGGTCTCGTAAATACTGATATTTTTTCGTTCCCCTCCCTTACTGCGGAAAACTTCCCGACGCTCGGAAACCGGCAGCCACTTTCCCTTGTGCAGATAATGAAGCCTGCCTTCCACCAGTTTGATTTGCTCAAGAAAAACATCCTGATTGTCCGCCATGACCATCGTCATACCCCAGGCAACGCGTCCGTTATAGCCTGCGATAATCACCGGCGCTCCCGCAATGCTCACTCCGGCTGCATCATAGGAGCCGCAGCGCACGTGCAACAGATTCCAGACCGAGGGCATGCTCAAGGGCAAATGCATGTCATTGGAAAAAATGCTGGCTTTGCCGCTGGTTCTTTCCCTGGAGATGGCCCAGTTATTGGATGCCGCAATGCCCCCCAGACCGAGGGAATGCAAAATTGGATGAAGTTCGGCAAGCTCGCGGATTCCGGCCTCCGCAATTTTCAGATTGATTTCTCCGAGTTTGGCCGCCTCGTCAAACGCAAGAGACTCATCCGGATAAATGGGCGAAAGCCAGGCCGTCTTCTTTGCGCCAATCGCCTGGGCAACATTCAAAATGGCGATTTCCTCAGCAAAGTTAAAAGACAGACCAAGACTCAAAAGTGTAAAGACTCTGACCGAATCGACAGGCTCCCATGGTTCAGGTTTGTAACCGGACAGGGCAAGCCCCGGAGGCAGCCTGTTCTGATGGCTTTTCAGATAGGCGTTCACGCCGTCGCTGTAGCACTGCAAAAGCCGGCGGTTGGCCGCTGATACATTTTTATAGAGGATTTCCGCCGTGCTGGCGGGATTCACGCTGCGCATGTAGATATCCAAAGCGAGGACCGAAGGACCGGCCATCTCGGCCAGCCTCCCCTGCGACAACAACTTCATGCCGATCATCTGGGTGAGCCGATCAGAGGCATGGACATATCCGACAGCCATGGCCATATCTTCCATGTTTTGCGCTTCCACCAGAGGAATACCGTAATCATCCCGGCTTACCGTAACCTTATCCTTGAGTCCATCCAAAATGACGGTTCCCTGGAGATCATCCAGTTTGCTCCGGAAATGGCGGTTTGCCAGATGAGAGCAGCCTAAAACCAGAAAACAGACCACAAACAACGCACAACAGGACCAAAACATTTTTTTTTGTTGAAAAAATCGAGATTTAAAGTTTCGCGGCATGGAATGTTTACTCAAATTTAATAAGAACTGGTCGGGGCGAGTGGATTTGAACCACCGGCCCTCTGAACCCCATTCAGATACGCTACCAGACTGCGCCACGCCCCGACATGCCTTATTTTTAAGTGAAAAGGTCATTACCACCATCAAAGAAGCATGTCAAGGACAAACAAAAGTCAAAGATGCCGGGAAATAATCCAAAATTCCCAAAAGGCAAAAGCCTTGATTTTGCTCATTATACGCTGATTTCATTTTTTTCTTGAATAAAAAATCATCTTCACGTATGAAAAATACATGAGCAAACTGGAAAGAATATTTCTATTCAGAATCAGAAAAGCGATCTTTTTCGTTTCCGTTTTGTTGTTTTTTTGGCTAACCGGAAATGCCGCAACCGCCTGGGCGGATATCTACAAGTATGAGGATGCCAGCGGCGTCATCCATATCACCAATGTGCCCTCCAACCCACGCGCAAAATATGTGGTGGTGCTCAAGGAAAAAAGAATCATTATTTCAAATAAAATCAATATTCAGCAATATGATAAAATCATCAGCAACGCCGCAGCCAAATTCAATCTGGACGCTGCTCTCATAAAAGCCGTGATCAAGGCCGAATCCAACTTTAACCATCAGGCGGTTTCCCGCGCCGGCGCCAAAGGCCTGATGCAGCTGATGCCTCAAACTGCTTCCGCGCTGAATGTAGAAGATGTTTTTCATCCCGGCGATAATATCGAGGGTGGAGCAAGGTACCTGCGGTATCTGCTGAACCTTTATCGGGGCAATCTGACGCTTGCACTGGCCGCCTATAATGCCGGAGAAGGAGCTGTTGCAAAATACAACAACAGCATTCCCCCCTATCGTGAAACACAAAATTACGTGCGGCGCGTTTTGGACCTGTACGAATCTTACAGCAAAACGTAACCTTCATGGCGGGGCATCTTCAATATAAAGATAAGGTCTTATTTTTGATAGTTTTTTTTCCTTGATTCCTTTAATGCGGGTCAGTTGCTCCAACGATTCAAACCGGCCGATTTCCCTTCGTAGCGCCAAAATCCCGGCGGCTGTTTTCCGCCCCAGGCCCGGAACCAGTTCCAATTCCTCCTGACCAGCCGAATTGACGTCCATCGGCAAACCCAACGCCAGTCTATTCGCGGCGGCCATCTTCTCCACAAGAATGCGCTGCCCGCCTCTCTCTTCCAGAAGACGGATTTTCATGGCATTTTGCAACGGAAAATCCTGTTTGCCGTCAAAAACAACCTGAAGCTGGCATAGAAGCTCTTTTGCCGTTGTTTTCGGCCCGACAAAGAAGACACCGGATGGGCCGTCTTCCGCATCAATTTCGATGATGAGAGAATCCTTGTTGGATGTGGATAAAATCGGATATGTGAAGGTTGACGGATAAAAAAAACCGACAAGGGGAATAAAGGACAAAATAACAGCTATGGCAATCATTCCCCTTGTCTGACGTTCAACCATGGTTGAACCTTTCGCTTCTGACTATCAGATCACATTTAACATTAGCTTTTCTTTTCCAGATGAAAAGCGTCATGAAGCACGGTAACGGCGAGCTCCGTGTATTTTCTCTGAATCACGCATGAAATTTTAATTTCAGATGTACTGATCATCATAATGTTGATGCCTTCATCCGCCATGGCTTTAAACATTTTCGCCGCAACGCCGGAATGACTGACCATTCCCACGCCGATGATGGACACCTTCGCCACATCATCATCCACTTCCACGCTCTGAGCACCAATGTCTTTTGCCGCCGCTTCAATCATCCTCTGTGCCTCTTTCATGTCTTTCTTGGAGACAGTAAAGGTCAGATCCGTGAAACCCTGCGCGCTGGCATTCTGAATAATCATGTCCACGCTGATATTCCGTTCCGACAAAGGCGAAAACAAGCTGGCCGCGATCCCCGGCTTGTCGGGCACATGAACAACCGTTATTTTCGCCTGATCCCGGTCATAGGTCACTCCTGAAAGCACTTCTTTTTCCATCTCTCCATCCTCCTTCGTTACAAGTGTTCCGCCTTCATCGGAAAAGGTTGATTTGACATAAACAGGCACATTATATTTTTTGGCCATTTCCACAGAACGAGGCTGCAAAACTTTTGCGCCCGTCATGGCCATTTCCAGCATTTCATCGTAGGAAATTTTATCCAGCCTTCTGGCTTTGGCACAGATATTGGGATCCGTTGTATAAACACCGTCCACATCCGTATAGATATCGCAGCGCTCGGCGTTCAGTGCAGCCGCCAAAGCGACGGCACTTGTGTCAGAGCCGCCGCGTCCCAGCGTGGTAATGTTGTTCTCCTGATCCACCCCCTGAAACCCGGCAACAACGACAATCGTACCGTTTTTCAGCTCTTGCTCGATAAGCTCCGTATCGATCACTTCAATCCTGGCTTTTTTATAGGCTTTATCCGTCTTGATTTTCACCTGAAAACCAAGCAGGGAACGGGAACGGTACCCCATCGCATTTAACACAATCGACAGCAAAGTAATGGTTACCTGCTCGCCTGTCGAAATCAGCGAATCATATTCCCGCTCATCAGGATTATCTGCGGCGCTGTGCGCCAGATCAATCAGCCTGTTGGTTTCTCCCGCCATTGCAGAGAGAACGACAATGACATCATGTCCGGCATTTTTCTCTTTGATAGCCTTTCCCGCTACATTTTTAATTTTTTCAATATTCGCCACCGATGTACCGCCAAATTTCTGAACCACCAACCCCATATATCAAACCTCCTCCTGAAGATCTTTGACCAATTCTTCAACCCTTTTTTCCGGACCGCGTAAAACAATCTTTCTTCTGTTTTCATCAATATATGAAAAATGGACCCATATGGCCTCCGAAGGTAATGCGTCCGCAATCTTCTCCGCCCATTCGACGACCATCACCCCCTTGCCCGAAAGATATTCCTCATACCCCAAATCGTCCAAATCTCCTGCCTGTTTTAACCGGTAAACATCGAAATGATATAAAGGACATCGGCCCGGATACTCATTGACCAGCGTAAAAGTCGGACTGACAATCGGATACTCCTCGCCGACCCCCAGTCCTCTGGCCAATCCGCCGGTCCAGCAGGTTTTTCCCGCTCCCAGTTCACCGGACAAGGCAAAAATGTCCCCTGCCCCCGCCTTTTTCCCAATGGCCAGTCCGACACAAACCGTCCGGCCGGCGTTTTCGGACAATATTTCAAAATTCTTGCTTTGTTCATTCATACAAAAACCGGCATAGGCATCCGTTATTATTCCAGCACGACCAAAGCGGTCGCATATCTTTTGGTATGTGAAATGCTCAGATGAACATTTTCAACGCAGGCTTTGTCCAGACAAGTCCGGGCACCTCCAGACAGGATCAACCGCGGCCTGCCGCTTTTTTCGTTTTCCACTTCAATATCCAGAAGATTCACACCTGCACCCAACCCCTTGCCAATCGCTTTGAGAAACGCCTCTTTCGCGGCAAAGCGTGCTCCATAATGCAAAGACGCCTGAGCGTGGCGGCTGCAATAGGCTATCTCCCCCGGAGAAAAAACCCTGGCTAAAAACCTGTCGCCCCATTTTTGGATGATTCTTTCCATACGTTCATTTTCGACAAGATCAATACCGATGCCGTAAACCATAAAAAATTCTTTCAAGCCCGGGCAATCGCATCCGTCATGGCTGCAACTTTTTTCATGAAGGCTACATCGTGAACGCGAAGAATATGACATCCGTTTAAAACAGCTGCCGAAACCACAGCAGCCGTTCCTTCCAACCTTTCAGCCGGACTTCCGCCGGTAACGCTGCCGATAAAGGCCTTGCGTGATGCTCCGATCAAGAGCGGCAATCCCAGAATCTTCAATTCACTAATATTTTTAAGTATTTTACAATTATCCCCATAGGTTTTTCCAAAACCGATCCCCGGATCAACCACCAGATGCTCTGTGCCAATGCCGGCCGCCATGGCCGTGCGACATCTGTCACGCAAATAATCAATGATTTCTCCCATTAAATCATGATACATTAAATTACCAGTCTGCATATTTTCCGGTGTGCCCCGCATATGCATCAAAATTAATCCTGCCTGGAATTTCCGGACCACCAAAGCCATGTCCTCATCTCCCAGTGCACTGATATCATTAACTATTTCTGCGCCAGCCTCCAAAGCCCGCAAGGCCACGGATGATTTCTTCGTATCCACGGAAATCGGAACCCTTCCCGTGCGGGACAGGCCCTCAATGACCGGAAGAACTCTTTGCATTTCCTCTTCCGCGGAAACGGGTTTCGATCCCGGCCTTGTTGACTCGCCGCCAATGTCAATCAGATCCGCTCCTTCCTCCTCCATCTGCTTTCCGTGATCAATGGCTTTTTGTACATCAAAAAAAACGTTGCCATCGGAGAAAGAATCGGGGGTCACATTTAAAATCCCCATGACCAACGTTTTCTCTCCCAAAATGATTTCGCGGCGCGATGTTTTCAAAACGAAGCGATTCCGGGAAATATTGTCAAGAATATCCAATATTTCCCTTCCGATTTGAGACAATCCGAACGGTTGTTTTTCGATTTTGCCGCCCAGAGCGGCCAACTGCCTGCGCGACCCCATCAGCAAAATATCTGTGGCGTCAACAGAACAGGAAACGCTGCCGCGCGCTACTGCCGCATCGCCCCCCAGTGACAACATCTCCTGTTTGAGAATGTTGGCAATCTTGCAGGACTGCGATGAAATCAAGATGTGGCTGTGCAGGGCTTTGGGGGCCATAATGCTGATCCCATGCTCGTCCACTCCTATTTTCCGGAATATTTCAACTGCATCGTCAATTCGGGAAATTCTGACTGTTTTCAACTTCGGGCACCAGGATTTATTGGTTCTGCACGGCATGTTCGGCGGGCAGGGCGCTTCCAATAATGGCATCGATTTCCATACTGTTTAGCACTTCTTTTTCCAAAAGCTCCTTGGACATTTGGTGAAGAATATCCATATGCTCATGTAGAAGAGATTTTGCCTTGTCATAATTTCGCTTCACGATGGAGACCACTTCTTCATCGATTCTACGTGCAGTCTCCTCGCTGTAATCTTTGTGCGTAGCAAATTCGCGCCCCAAAAAGATTTGCTCTTCCTTTTTTCCGTAGCTGAGCGGTCCCATGGTCTCGCTCATGCCCCATTCACACACCATTTTTCGCGCCAGATTGGTAGCTCGTTCAATATCGTTGCCCGCTCCGGTGGTAAAATCCTTCAGCACCAGTTCTTCCGCCGCCCGTCCCGCTAGCAGGACGGAGATATTGCCTTCCAGATACTTGCTGGGATAGGTGTGTTTCTCATCCATCGGCAGCTGCTGGGTTACCCCGAGCGCCCTGCCGCGAGGAATGATCGTCACTTTGTGAATCGGATCTGTTCCGGGAATCAGGCGAGCCACCAGCGTGTGGCCTGCCTCGTGGTATGCCGTATTTTTCTTTTCCTCATCGCTAATGACCAGACTCTTTCTCTCACTGCCCATTAGAATTTTATCCTTGGCAAATTCAAAATCCGACATGGTGACTTTATCCTTGTTTAGGCGGGCGGCGTTCAAAGCGCCTTCATTAACCAGATTCTCAATATCCGCCCCTGATGCGCCAGGCGTCCCCCGTGCCAGCACTGCGTAATTAACATCATCGGCAACCGGAGTTTTTCTTGCGTGCACTTCGAAGATTTTTTCCCGGCCTTTAACGTCCGGAAGAGGAACCACCACCTGCCTGTCAAAGCGTCCCGGCCGCAGAAGCGCGGGGTCCAAAACATCGGGACGGTTGGTTGCCGAAACCAGAATAACGCCTTCATTCGATTCAAAACCATCCATTTCCACCAAGAGCTGATTGAGGGTCTGTTCTCGTTCGTCATGGCCTCCGCCCAAACCTGCACCGCGGTGGCGTCCGACCGCGTCAATTTCATCAATAAAAATGATGCAGGGAGCGTTCTTTTTGGCCTGACTGAACAAATCCCTCACACGGGAAGCACCGACACCCACGAACATTTCCACAAAATCCGAGCCGCTGATGCTCAAAAAGGGAACATCAGCTTCTCCGGCAATCGCCCGGGCCAGAAGCGTCTTGCCTGTGCCGGGAGGCCCCACCAGCAGAAGCCCTTTTGGAATGCGTCCGCCTAACTTCGTGTATTTTTTAGGGTCTTTCAAAAAGTCAATGACTTCTTCGAGTTCCGCCTTGGCTTCATTGACCCCGGCCACATCGGCAAAGGTCACTTTATTGGCTTTGTCCGTAATGAGGCGGGCCCTGCTTTTGCCAAAAGACATAGCCTTGCCGCCGCCCGCCTGCATCTGACGCATGAAGAAGATCCACACCCCAATCAGCAAAAGCATGGGAAACCACGAAACCAGAATCATGTACCAAGGGTTCTCATCGATCGGTTTGGCGGTGATTTTGACATTTTTCTCCCGAAACATGGCCACCAATCCATCATCTTTGGGCGTAAACGCCTTGAATATTTTGCCTCCCGCCAATTTGCCGGTTACGGTTTCGCCCTGAATGGTGACTTCCGTAATTTCTCCGTTCTTGAGATGGGAAAGCATTTCCGTATAATTCATTTCCTGCGTGCCGGGCTTCTGCTGATTAAACAACTGCCAAACCAGCAAAAAAACCAAAAGCACCGTCAGGACAAGCGCAATATTCTTCTGCAACTGATTCAATATCTTTCTCCTTTAAAATTAAATGCCTCTGCGAGCCTTTATAATAATATCCATTTTAACTCAAATATTTTCTTACGCTTTTTCAGGCCTCATTCCTCCGGCGCAATTTCCAGCATCAGAATGTTTTTTGTCTCGGGCGTCACTTTTACTCTTTCACTCAAATGAAGTCTTTCAATCCAGAGAACGGACTCCTCATCGACCAGAAGCATGAAAGTGCCGCGTTTCGCTCTGGGAATCTTGCGGTCAATAAACAGTTTCTTTATTTTTTGCGATCCTTCGGCTCCGAGCGGAAGGAACCAGTCTCCGCGCCGACGATTTCTAATGATCAGCCTTCCTTTCACTTTATCACCGTCCAGAAAAAATCTGTGGGCACAACGAAAATCAACCTCATCCGCCGCAACACGCTTCAGCATCAGAATCATCTTTCTTTCCTGGATCTCCACCGTATTTCCCACCGAAATCACATATTCGTAATCTTTTGTTTTATGGGAACATTCTGTAAAAATGACCATCCGATGATATTCTTTTCGCGCTCCAAGCCCATGAGGCAGCGTAAGCGCTTTCCCTGTTTCTCCTTCGAGCACCAGTCCGGCCAGAAGCGAGATATGCGTAAAGGAAAAGCCCTTTTTCTCCGGTGCCAGACCCTCCAGAAGCGTTTTGAGCAAACGGTACCCCAAAGCGGCATGAAGCGTCTTAAAAAAATCCGTGGAAAACGACACCTCCCCATGATTTCTGTGAATAAAGGGCGACAGAAGAATTTCTGAGACGCAACTGTCCAGAAATTCATCATCACGGCGAATAACCTCTGCCATGCGCGCCAGATTCTCTTCAAGGCCAGGATTATATTTTTCTTTCAGATAAGGAATCAGATCTGAGCGTATACGATTACGAAGGTAAAGCCTGCTGTTGTTGGTAACGTCTTCCCGATAGTTTTGGCCGGACGCTTTGAGAAAAGAGAGTATTTCCTCTCGAGACACTTCAATCAGCGGGCGGATATATCGATTTTGGCGCATCGGAAGAATTCCCCGAAGACCGTCCAGGCCGCTGCCACGCAAAAAATTCATCAGAACCGTCTCCGCCTGATCATTTCGATGATGGCCCAGAGCAATCTTGTCCGCCGCATAATCCGCTGCCGCCCGGTCCAGAAAACGGTATCTTTCCCGTCTGAAATAGTCTTCAGGCGATGTTCCCCGGGGAACAGACGGATGACGCAGGGATTCCGTCACAAATACCAGCCCGTAGTGTCCGGCCAGACGGCGACAAAACGCTTCATCCTCATCAGACTCCGCACCGCGTAATCGGTGATTGAAATGGGCAACGATCAATTTCAGGCCATAGCCACGGGCAAGCTCCCAAAACGCCAGGAGCAAAGCGCAGGAATCCGCTCCGCCGGACAAAGCGATCAAAACGGTTTCGCCATGGTTCAACAGCGCGTATTTCCGAACCGTCCGTTCAATTTCTCTGATCATCATCACTCAAACAACACCTTCATTTCCAACAGATCTTCGCAATAAAAATCAGCGTTCATCTGTAAAAGTGTTTCCCGATCCCCCAGGCCATTCAGATACGCCAGGGACAAAATGCCTGCGTTTCGGGCCACGGCAATGTCATTGATGCCGTCGCCAATCATCACGGCCTTTTGAGGCAAGACATGGTATTTTTCCAGGACACATTCTGCAGCGCGTCTGTCCGGCTTCTGATACGGTGTGGAATCGGCACCGACAATCTCCAAAAAATACCGGTCTATGCCAAGCGAACGAGCCATGCTCCAAGCAAAGCAATGGCGCTTGTTGGTCAGAATTACTTTAACCTTGGCGCTGAAATGTTGCAGCACATCCTCGACATGGGGATAAAGCACGGTTTGATCCAGCATGTGCTTTTCATAATGCACGCTAAAAATGTCGAGCGCCTCATCCAGGCGCTCTCTGTGCCTTTCTCCCAGAGCTCTTTCCATCAGTTTTCTCACACCATCGCCGACAAAGCTGATAATTTCCGGACATGTTCTGGCTGGCAGATTCATGGACATCAAGGTGGAATTCACGGAAGAAACCAGATCCGCCCCTGTATCAGCAATCGTGCCGTCGAAATCAAACAGCAGTAAATCCACTTTTTTCATGTTCTTCTCCCTGGCGCTGTATAACCGAGAGATTCCGCAAATACAAGGCGCTTTCCCCAAAAAATATTCGGAAATATCATTTGACGGGCGCCTGCGGGTATGTTACGAAATCTTCGACCGCTTGGATCACTTGTGCAGACTGAGACGGTAGTTGGTCAATCTCTTTTCAACAAGTCTTCCGTATCATGGGGAAGGCTTTTTTTTTGGGACAAACCATAAGCAATGAAAACAAGAAAACCACAGAAGTTTTCCGTCATCGGCGCTGGAATGGTCGGCACGGCCATCGGTTTTCTACTGAAAAAAGCCGGCCATCATATCGTCTCTTTCGTCGATGTGTCGCAGGCTCATTTAAAAAGAGCCCAAAAATATACAGGAGCGCCAGGTTTTCACAAACCCGTACAGGCGGCGGAAAAGGCCGACTGCCTTCTGATTACCACCCCTGATGACCGTATTCGAACCGTCTGCGCGGAAATCGCCACCCATGCATCCCTTCAGGGAAAGAAAGTGCTGCACATGAGCGGCGCGGGCGGCCTGGACCTTCTGGATCATGCGGTCCGGGCCGGCGGACAAGTGGCCAGCATTCATCCCCTGCAGAGTTTTTCATCCATCGAAGGCGCCATCGCAAGCATTCCCGGCAGCTATTTCGGCGTCACGGCCGCCAAAGGTGCAAAAAAATTCGCATCGTCTCTAGTCCGCGATCTGGGCGGCATCCCGATGGAAATCACGCCGGAACAGAAACCTCTATATCACGCGGCTGCCTGTATTGCCTCAAATTACCTGGTCTCCTTAATGAGCGTGGTCGAATCCATTTACCGGTCTATCGGCTTTTCGGACAAAGACGCCCGCAAAGCCTATCTACCTTTAGTGTATGGAAGCCTGGCCAACATAAAAAACCAGGGCTGCGAAAAAGCCCTAACGGGTCCGATTGCACGCGGCGATGCAGGAACGATTCAAAAACACATCAAAGCCATGGCTAGCCATCATCCTGATCTCTCACCTCTGTATACAAATATGGGATTCATCGCCGTGAATTTGGCTCGCCGGAAAGGCGCTTTAAACACCGAACAGGCCAACTTTATTCAAAAGCTTCTGAAAGGAGCAAAAAATGAGCACACAAACGAAAATCAACCGGAAAACTCTTCTGGACATCAAAAAAATGAAAACCTCGGGCGAGAAAATCGCCATGCTGACAGCATATGATTTTGGGATGGCTTGCCTCTTGGATGAAAGCAATATCGATATCATCCTGGTCGGTGATTCGCTGGGCAACGTTGTTCTGGGCTACGACACCACTCTTCCGGTTACAATGGAAGATATGCTGCACCACACGCAAGCCGTCGCCCGCGGTACACGAAAAGCCATGGTCGTCGCGGACTTGCCTTTTCTATCCTACCAGGTATCGCCGGAAGCGGCACTGGCCAATGCCGGACGGTTTCTCAAGGAAGCAGACGCCCAGGCAATTAAGCTGGAAGGTGGACGTGAATATGCGGATACAGTTGAAAAATTGACAAGGGCAGGCGTTCCCGTCATGGCGCATCTGGGCCTGACGCCTCAATCCATCCATCAGCTGGGCGGCTACAAAGTTCAGGGCAAAAAGGAAGAAGCGGCCGATAAAATGATTCAGGATGCCGTCATCATGGAAGAGGCGGGCGCTTTTGCATTGGTTCTGGAATGCGTTCCCGAAAAGCTCGCAGCGGAAATTACCCGAACGATTTCCATTCCCACCATCGGTATCGGCGCCGGCGTCTCTTGCGACGGGCAGGTTTTAGTGGTTAACGACATGCTGGGCATGAATGACCGGATGACACCGAAGTTCGTCAAAAAATACGCCCACCTGAATCAGGAAATCCGTAGCGCCATCCTGCGCTACATAGAAGACGTGAAATCGGGCGCCTTTCCCGACACGGAACACAGTTTTAAATAAATTCATTCGGAGGCAAACTGCTTCATCATTCGCTCATAGGTGTAGAGCAGAATTTCAGGCGTGATAAAGTAATCCGGTCTTTGCTCAAAATGAAGCTTTACCATCCTCTTTGCCGCCCGTTTGGGGCTTCCCTCGGTTTGCAGCGCCAGGCGCAGGTGATCTGTCATCTGCTGCGCGGCGGATTTGCTTTGCGATACATACTGCTGCGCTTCCTCTCCCGTTATCACGCCAAAATGATCAGCACAAATCATTTTCACATCCAACATGGACAGTTTATCCAGGCTTCGGAAATAATCCGCAAAGCTTGATCCGGCTGCAACCAAATATTCGTCCCGATAGGGAATGGCCGCTGCATCCGATGGAAATAACGCCTGAATCTGCGGGATATAGACGGAAATCGAGCATGAAGAATGACCCGGCGTTTCTATCACCTGAATCTGCCTGTCGCCTAGATCCAGGCAGCTTCCTTGTTGCAGCGAAATTCCGCTCACGTCATCGCGCCACGACCAATCCCACCCGGCCAAAACTTCTTCGCCGCCCCTCATTCTGCAGCACACTTGCCTTGTAAAATCGTTGTTCACGGAAATAGCCTTGGGATTGCTTAAAATTTGCCATCCACGCGAAGAAGCGTATAGGTTGACATGCGGCCATTGTCTTTTTAAAAAAGGAACGATACCGATATGATCGAAATGAGCGTGCAAAATAATGATGGAATCAATCTGCTTTTCAGAGATTTCCGCTAAGGACAGCTGAAAAAGCAAATCGGGCAGAATGTAACTTAACCCGGCGCTGATCAGAGCCGACGATTGAGAACCTTGCACCAGATAGACGCAGGATTCAGGAGAGCCCAAAAGCCACAGACCGTCACCAATCCTGCCGGGATTTCGTAATCTCATCAGCGCTCGTAATCGATAATGGCCGAGCCTTTCTTTAACCTTGCCGCCATTTTGGCAAAGACTTCCGCCTGTTTCTGCTGTTCAAGATACTTGGCAATTTGTCCTTTCACCTCTTCCAGTTTAACGGCGCTGCCCGGTTTTCTTTCCAGAACTTGTACAATATGGTAACCGTATTCCGTGGTCACAACCGGACCGATGACCTTGAGTTCCTGCGAGAAAGCGGCTTCCTCAAAAGGTTTGACCGTCTGGCCTTTTTTAATTTCTCCCAGATCGCCGCCGTTTTCCTTGCTGGGACAGTCGGAATAATTTTTGGCGATTCCGGCAAAGTCCGCGCCCTCGATCAACTGTTTGCGCAGCCCCTCTATTTTGGCTTTCTTTTCCGCTTTGACCTTTTCATCGTCTTTCGGATCAATCGTTACCAGGATGTGTCGAACATGGGCTGATTCCGGAGAGGTAAACTTGTCCTTATTTTCATTATAAAATTTCGAAATTTCCTTCGCGGTGGGTTTCGCCTGACCTTCGGCTTCCTTTTCAACCAGCTTTCGGATTTTCACTCCCAATGTGATATCCTGGCGGGAAATCTGATTATCTCTTAAAAAATCCTCCACCTTCTTATCAGGCGGCAAGCTGGCGCGAATCTGATTCATCTCCGCTTCGACTTCCTGTTTTGTCGCTACAATTTTCTTATTTTCGATTTCCCGGGTCAGGAGCGTACGCATCACAAACTCTTCTTTCAACTGCCTTCGAATACCGATCTGAGCTTCCTTTTTTTTATCGGCAGGAATTCTGTCTTTGAACAATTTCATTTTGGCCTGCACCTGCCTGTCCAGATCGCTCTTTTTCAGGACAATTCCATCCACACTCACCGCTGCATCTTTGGGCGCCTCCGGCTGAGCGCCTGGCCAATCAGGTGCAATGACCGGCTTTTCCATGCCAGGCGAAGTCTCCGGCCCGGCTTGCTTATCTTGCGCGGTCGGTGCTGAAGGCTGAGCCGCCTCCTCTTTTTCCTTTTTGCCACAACCCGTTGTGACGGCCAACACCATCACGAGTAATACAATAAGAGCATGTTTTAAGAATTTTTTTTTCATGGAGCTCCTCCAAAAGTCACGAATCAGGAAAATGAACTGCGCTATATGCGAAATACGCTGATCAAGTCAAGGAAAGATTATGCGAATTTTCCCTGCCTGCAGATACTACCGCCTTCTTTCGCCAATCCTTCAGAACCCTTAAAAGCTCTTCCGCATCCACCTCGTTTGCAGCGGCCAATCCGCCAAAGTCTTCACCGTCCGAAAGTGCTTCAGACCGATTCATCGTGCCTGTTCCCTCCGGCCTCTGGTCTCTCCCCTTAAGCACATCCAACGCCATCATCTCCGGAAGCGCTTTCGCCAATCTCACACGAGGATATACAGATCCAGTCAGATCATTCACCATTTTCAAGGTCTCGAATCCATCAAACCAGTAATGAAATTGCCGGTTCCAAGTCTTCTCATCCTTCAGATTGGCGCGGATTTTTGGCCAGACATGAAAAAAGCCGCGGCGGTTTAAAAACGAGGCCAGTTCCGGATGGATGGCTCTCGCCTGTGTCTGAATTTCCGTTTGGGTGCTGCCGAAGGATCGCGCCATCAGGGCAAGCCATTGTCTTAAAATGATAAATACTCGCGGATCATAAAAAGGAGGCTCTCCCCCCTGACCGGCAAGAATTTTTCCCATCGCGGCTCCCGTGCCAAAAGGAACCCTTCCGGACACACGGGAAGAAGGATAAACCACGGTCTGCACAATCTGATGAACAGGACCGATTTTTGCCAGCTTGTTCAAAAAATAGAAATCCTCTCCCGCGGCACGTCGGTTCATGCCGCGCACGGCAAGATAGCTTTCCGCCGTTGTCGCCAAGGCAGAACCAATGGTGTGAAAGGCATAGGGTGAGCAAGCATATTGAAGTCCATGAACCCAAAAGCGCAGAAATATTTCATACCGACAGATGGCCGCCCGCTCCATCTCCTCTTCAGGCAAAACATGTTCATAAGCGATAACGCCCGTCATCGCCCTGGAGGAAGAAAAAGCACGGCGGACTGCCGTCAAATAATCGGGACGAACCAGCGTGTCCGCATCCAGACTCAAAATAAGCCGCGGCGCGACCGGAGAAGCCATCAGCAGCTGTAAAGCCATATCCATGCCGATTTTGCGGGCCATTCCAACTCCGCCAACACCAGAGGGGATTTCAAACCCGGAAGAAGCGGCATCCACCAGGCCCAGACGAACCGGACGATCGGCAATGCTTTGCAGATTGTTTCGGTTCTGGACATCAGTAAGATTCAAATTTCGCAAGGACTTCCGTTGGATCAGACATTTTAGCAGTTCAAGTGTTTGCGCATTATTTTCCTTATCTGCAGCCGGCGCGTCCATCTTGTTATTGATAACACACAAAATTAAAGTCCGCCTTAAAGACGGTTCCGGATTTGCAGCAAGAGATGCCAGCGTTCGAAAGATCATCTCCCGTTCCGCATAAGCCGGAACGACAACCACTTGCTCAATATCATCAAGACCTTCCGAATAGAGCGACCAGATTGCGCCTGCCGCAGCGCTCTCCAGATATTTGTTAAGAAGGCGATCTTTCTTCATGACAGAAGATCAGATACCCGTCGGTGAAAATAAGCATGATCATCTCCGCAAATCCATTCAATCGCCACGCCTTTTTTTTCCATTCGGCGAAACCAGGTCATCTGCCTCTTGGCAAATTGCCCAATGGCTATTTGCAGTTTTTCGGCCATCTGCTCCTTCGTCATTTGATTTTGAAGAAATCGGGCAATATAGCGATATTCCAAGCCGAAACTGTCCAACCGATCCCACGACAAGCCTTCTTCGTGCAATCGGGAAACTTCTTCAATCATTCCGTTATTCAATCGCTTTTTCAGCCTTTCCGCAATTCTGCGCCTCAAAACAGACCTGTCCCAGAGAACACCGAAAACTCCGGCTTTTACGGCAGTTTTTTGTATCCGTTCTCCATCCACAGAGCGCCTCGCTTTTTCAATCTCGATTTTTCGCATCAGCCTCTCTCTGTCTTCCAGATCGGTTTTATTATGCAGATCAGGCTTCATCGCCAAAAGAATATTCTGCAGCTCCTCCAGTGGTTTTGATGCGGTTTCCCTACGAAAAACGTCATCCGGCAGGGCTTCCGGAAAGATATAATCCGAAAGGACAGACTCCAGATAAAGCCCCGTACCACCCACCAGAATCGGGACTTTTTTCTTTTCAGTCAAGTCCTTGAATATACTGTAAAATCGTTTTTGAAATTCAAACACATTAAATTCCTGGGATGGCTCGGCTATATCAATTAAATGATGGCGAACCATTTTGCCGTTTATGCAATACTCAGATAAATCCTTGCCCGTGCCGATATCCATTCCCCGATACACCTGGCGCGAATCCGCCGATATGATTTCTCCGCCAAACCCGGAGGCCAGTTTTACCGCAAGGGATGTTTTGCCGGACGCTGTCGGCCCCAAAATTACAATGAGATTTGTTTTCATAACCGATCCAAAAAAAATGCCCCGAAAACGGGGCATTTGTTGATCGTTGACTACCTGGAATGATTATAACGGTTGAACATTCGCTGCGCTGGGACCTTTGTTGCCCTGTTCAATATCGAAACGAATTCTCTGACCCTCGTAAAGAGTTTTGAATCCGGTTCCGGAGATAGCACTGTAATGAACAAAAACATCTCCGCCCTCATCGTTTTCAATAAAACCAAACCCCTTCTTCTCATTAAACCACTTCACTTTTCCTTCTGCCAAAATTAAAAATCCCCCTTTCAAAATTTTGTTTCCGCAGTGGTAACTGCCGGAAACTAAAAAACCGCAGCGCTCTTTTTATTTACTAAAGAATGCTCTGCGGCTCATCTCTTACTCTGGTAAAACACTTTTAACACTACGAAATTCCCAACAAAAACTATCTTTTTTGCGGCATCCCTGATGAACTTTTTTCGGTTGCCCGAGAGAGACATTAACATTATTTTCATTAAAATCAAGCTTTTTTTTCGTGTAAATAGTGATTTAAATGTTCGGCCAGCAGATCTTCGCGGCCAGAATAAAAATGATCTGTTGCGGGAAGCACTGTCCATTTCGCAGATATCCGCTGTGCCACCATTTGCAGATCTCGTACATCGGCAAAAAGATCACTATCTCCGCAAATAATGAAATCTACTAGATTTTCTAGGCCATGCCAGTCAAAAGGAAAGTATTGATGCGGAGGAGAAATGAAAACGGCTGAATCGGCAATCGAAGGATGCTTTTGCAGCAACCGGCTGCAAACCCAAGCACCAAAAGAATAGCCGGCCAGAACCACTTTTGTGGAGCCCCGGCTTTTCAGAAACTCGCATGCAGACATAACATCCTGCATTTCACCTCTTCCCTCGTCATAACTGCCGGAACTTTCTCCCACACCGCGAAAATGAAAGCGTAGTGTGGAATAACCTGCGCCATGGAAAACATCACGCACGGTTTCCACAACATTGTTGAACATGGAACCGCCCATCAGCGGATGAGGATGGCAAATCACCACGCCCGCATCTCCGGAATTTTTTTGCAGTAATCCTTCGCCGGTCAAAAAACCGTTTTTCCAGAACACTTTTTCTTCCTTCATCTTCATATCTTTCCTGTGTGATGACAGGCACACCATCCACCGCCTTCAAACGGTTTCAGCGACGGCATCACTTCTTCACAGACAGCTGTTTTATAGATGCAGCGGTTCTTGAAGCTGCAACCCGCATCTCCCGCATCTCCGGCTTCACCAAGCACGGTCCTGCCGCGTTTTTTTCCGCGTATTTCACAAGATGGCATGGCCGCAAGCAGCATACGGGTATAGGGATGAAGCGGCGTTTTATACAAATCATTTTTGTTTGCCAGTTCCACAATTCTTCCCAAATACATGACGGCCACACGATTGGAAACGTGGCGGATCACATTCAGATCGTGCGAGATAAATAAATAGGTCAAATCAAAATCTTGCTTCAAATCCTGAATTAAATTGAGAATTTGTGCCTGAATTGAAGCATCCAGCGCCGAAACGGGCTCATCGGCGATCATCAGCAGAGGCTGCAAGGCAAGCGCCCGCGCAATACCGATGCGCTGCCTCTGGCCACCACTGAATTCATGCGGATAGCGTTTGGCCTGTTCCCGGTTCAAGCCGACTCTGGCCATCAGTTGCATGGCCGCCTCCCGGTTTTCGCTCTTATTCCCCGGCCTGTGAATATGGAGAGGTTCTGACACGATGCTGAGCGCCGTTTTTCGGGGATTCAGCGAAGAATATGGGTCTTGAAAAACCATTTGAACGAAACGCCGGTAATTCTGAACATCCTCCCTGGACATAGAAAAAATACTTTTTCCCTGAAAGAAAACATTTCCCGCATCCGGCTCTTCCAGCATCATTAAAATCTTGGCCAGTGTTGATTTTCCGCATCCGGATTCGCCAACTAGCCCCAGCGTTTCCCCCTGATGAATTTGCAGGTTCAGTTCATCAACCGCCCGGACAATACGCGAATGACCCTTGAGAAAACCTCCGCCCAGGACATATTTTTTTTGCAGTTCTTGAATATCCATCAATACCGATGCCACAAAAATCTCTATCCCCTCTAACTGCCGCCCAGAAAACATGCGGAAAAATGACGGTCTTCTCTTTCCAGAAGTTCAGGCTCAGCGTTGCGACATCTGTTTTGGACAAATTGGCAGCGCCCGGCAAAGCGGCATCCGGAAGGAAGATCATAAAGACTTGGAACCGTTCCGGGAATCGTTTTCAAATAACCTTCCCGGTCACCTTCCAAGTCAAGAGCCGATGAAGGCCGCGAAGCGATCAGTCCTTGCGTATAGGGGTGCATCGGCCTTTCAAACAGGGTTTCAACTTCGGCAAACTCCACCACCCGGCCTGCATACATCACAGCCGCCATTTGCGCCGCTTCCGCAATAACGCCCAGATCATGCGTAATCAGAATCACCGCCATATGATTTTTTTCTTTTAAATCGGAGATCAGGTTTAGAATCTGGGCCTGGATGGTCACATCCAGCGCCGTGGTCGGTTCATCCGCCAAGAGCAATTGCGGATTGCAGGACATCGCCATCGCAATCATCACTCGCTGACGCATCCCGCCGCTGAGCTGATGGGGATAATCCCTTACTCGCCTTTCCGGTTCGGAAATACCGACTTCTCCTAAAAGCTTCACGCTTCGAGCCAGCGCTTCCGGGGCCGGAACGTGCTGGTGCAGGCAGATCGCCTCCGAAATTTGCTCGCCAATGCGTAAAACCGGATTCAATGACGTCATCGGCTCCTGAAAAATCATGGCGATATCCCGTCCGCGCTTCTCCCTCATCTCCTCCTCGGACAAAGACAGCAAATCCTGCCCTGCAAACAAGATGCTTCCTTGCGCAATGCGTCCGTTTGGAGGAAGCAGCCGTAAAACAGAGAGAGCCAGCATGGTTTTGCCGCACCCCGACTCCCCGACAACACCAAGTGTTTCTCCGGCGGCCAGAGACAGAGAAACACCGTCCACTGCCTTCATTTCCCCCCGTACAGTGGAAAAAACCGTCTGCAGGTTTTGAATTTCGAGTAGCGGACGTATCATGACGACGGTTGAACAAGCGATTGTAAATATTCCATCAGCAGGCGCACGGGAATCCCGGTAGCCCCCTTGGGGATATAGCCCTTGTCTTTTGAGGTCCAGGAAGGACCGGCAATATCCAGATGTACCCAGGGATAATCGCCGACAAACTTACTCAAGAAAGCAGCCGCCGTAATCGCCCCTCCCATGCGACCGGCGCTGTTTTTATAATCTGCGACATCACTTTTAATCCGCTCGGAATAAGCCTCCCACAAAGGAAGCTCCCAGACTAGTTCACCGGTCATTTGTGCGGCACTCCGGATACCGTCTTTGAGTGGCTCGTTCGTCCCCAGCATACCGATCACATCTTCGCCCAGCGCCACAACACAAGCGCCGGTCAGTGTCGCAATATCAATGATCACCGCCGGCTGATACCTTGACGCATAGGTCAGGGCATCCGCCAGAATGAGACGCCCTTCGGCATCCGTGTTCAGCACTTCAATGGTCTTGCCGGAAAAGGATTTTAAAATATCGCCCGGTTTCAAGGCGCTGCCGCCGGACAGATTTTCCGTAGCGGGAACCAGCCCCACCAGATTCAGCGGAAGGCAAAGTTCAGCAGCCGCCAAAATTGTGGAAAGCACGGCAGCGCCGCCGGCCATGTCCGTTTTCATCTCATCCATTTTTTCCGCAGGTTTGAGAGAAATCCCCCCGCTGTCAAACGTCAGGCCCTTACCCACCAGAGCAACCGGCCGGTCATTTCTCTTACCGCCATGATATTCCAGAATGATAAATTTGGGAGGCTCGTCGCTGCCGGCCGCAACACCCAGCAAGGCATTCATTCCCAGAGACTTCATCTTTGCCTTATCCAGCACGCGACAGGATACATTCTTTCTTTTCGCAACGTTCTTTGCATGGTCAGCCAAAATCGTCGGCGTCATCTCATTGGCCGGCGCCGAAACCAGGTCACGGGCAAAACAAACCGCATTCGCAATGATTTTTGCCTTGCGAACTTCATCGCGAAACAACACAACATCCTCCGGCCGGCAAATCATTTCCATCTGTTTCATATCGCGTATCTGGCTGCGATCAACTGTCTTATACTTCACATATTGATACTGGCCAAGCAACGCTCCCTCCGCCATTGCCGAAACATACTTCTCTTTCCGGTCCGGCAGGATTGCTCCATCCGTGGCCACCGCCGCTTCCTTGATGTTCAGGCCTCGTAAATGCTGCATCACCTTTGAAAATGCGCTGCGGATTTTCTCTAAATTCAGTTCGCCCTTTTTCCCCAGTCCTACCAGCGCCAGTCTTTCCGCCGGAATCACCCCACCGGTATAAAGAACGGCCAATTGAGACGGTTTGGCTTCAAAATCACCGCTTTTCATAAAAGCATCAAGCAAACCGCCTGTTTGCCGGTCAATTCTTGCTGCCACCCCCGTTAGTTCAGCTTGGTCTTCGAATAGTGCCAGAACCAGGGCAGGCGTTTTCGCATTTGCAGGATCTCCATTTTTCACCGTAATATTCACGCGAGCCTCCTTTTGGCCACAAACCCTTCTGCCATGTGGAATGATCGGGTCATATGCAACATTTTTCAAAATATCAAGAAATATTAACGAGTTCTTACTTAAAAGAAAAAACCTTGCGACGCAGGGCGGAATAAAGATTATTACCGTTTTCTTGTAGAATCCACTTCAGATAATTGATGTTGTTTTCAATCGCTTCTTCATAAAGATTGATTTCGATATTCCAGCGATTTTTAAAATGCGGCACCATAAAACGGCTGACATTTCCAAATTCATTTTCCAGACGCTCCTTGGACCATTTGTAAAAACCGACCGTTTTTCGGTAAAGATCCACTTCACTATCAAAACCGGGCACTTTGCCTTCTTCAAATTCACCGTATAGCAGGACGAGTTTTTCCAGATAAAGGCGATCCGCCATCTGTCCCAGCAAATCTGATGTTCCCACCATTTTGCCCAGCAGAGCAATCCTCTCGGATTCAAACTTCACATTCTCGATCTCCGTACAAAGTCCGGTACAACTTAAGATATCGTGGAAGTTCTTTCCGTCGCATGCAAAGTATGGACTGTTTCCATAATAATTTTTAATGAATTCTATGCTTCGGGCAATATGCGTCAGCGTGTATTTAGCGCCGGTTCCCTCGCGATCCTCTGTCTCCTGAATGTAACCTGTATCATGCATCAGCGAGCAAATCAGCCCGAGATTGACTTCCTTGTCCGTGAAATGAATGCCACTCACATAAGCGCCGTGAACCAGACGCGTCATCGCCAGCATCACCATCAATGTGTGACCGAAATCATGATAGCGCGTGTTGCATGAACGGTAACCTTCATACTGGCCCCGAAACAAACGTTCAACATCCTCAACCGCGGCATCGAAATATTGAAAATCAAAATCCAGTTGCATCAAGTTGACGATAACTTTGATCTCCTGATAAATTTCCCGACAATTCCGGACATCAAACATGCCAGCCCGCATCTTTTCATCTCCGGTCAAAGAATTCATAAGAAAATACGACTCCATCTCTTTACTCATCAACGCATGTGTTCAGCGTAAGAGCCTCCTCACGTATCGTTGTTCGGATTGAATTGCTTTTCTTACGCAAGCATTACAACCCCGTGATTTAGCACATAACCATGATGATGGTATTCGTCTATCAGGTTTAATGTTGACTTCTCAACACTTTTTAATTTTTTTTTCAATATTTTTTTTTCATTCCTCCAACGGATTCCGGAAGCGATATTGTTTGGACAAAAAAGAACAAACATAGTAAATGCAGGATCATACTGAACTTCAGGAGCTGCCTTTCATGTTAATGAATAAAACCATTGCCGTTGTCGTGCCTGCTTACAACGAGGAAAAGCAGATTGACCATGTGTTACGCACCATGCCCCACTTTGTGGATCGCATCATTGTGGTCAACGACTGTTCAACCGACAACACCGCGGGCGTTGTTTTGAATTATATCAACGAAGACCGCGCCATCGGCAAAATCATCCGCCCCAGTTGCGGTACATGTAGTGACAGCCAATATGACCGGGCTGAAAAAATGCTTCAAGAAAAACAGCAAGACGACATGCGCCATTACATTCCTTCAGAAATCGTCAATGCCCATCCGGAAACCGACCGGGTCATTCTGATCAACCACCACAAAAACGGCGGCGTAGGCTCGGCCATTGCCCGGGGATATAAATGGTGCCTGGATCATGACATTGACTGTACAGTTTCTATAGATGGAGACGGGCAGATGGACCCATCAGAAATTGAAAAAATCTGCGCTCCTGTTTTAATTGAAGACATCGACTGTGTAAAGGGAAACCGACTCATCCATGGCAGCGCACGTCTGATTATGCCCAAATCGCGCTTCTTCGGCAATTCCATCCTGTCAATCCTGACCAAAATCGCTTCGGGCTATTGGCATGTATCCGACACACAATGCGGCTTCAGGGCGCTTTCGCTTGAGGCACTTAAGGCAATAAAAATTCATGATATTTATCATTCCTATGGCATGCCAAACGATATACTGATTAAATTGAACATTGCCTTTTGCACACTTAAAGAAGTTAAAATCAAGCCTGTCTATAACATTGGAGAATCCTCAAAAATGAAGGTTCACAAAGTCATTCCGAAAATCGCCTGGCTTCTCTTGACAAGTTTTTTCAAAAGACTCTGGCTAAAATACCTCTTCCGCGATTTTCATCCTCTGTTTCTGCTGTATCACTTTTCCTTTACGCTGGGTATTATAGCTTTGCCTTATGCTTACAAAGTTTTGAGAATTACGCTTTCTCATGAAACCGTTTCTCCTACCACCATGCTGGCCTTCTTCTTTTTATTCACCAGTAGCTTTCAATCTCTGTTATTTGCCATGTGGATGGACATTCAGGACAACGAAAGATTATATAAATCGTGACAGCTAAAAAAAACAAAAAAAGTATTGACAAGTTTTTTTACTATGTTATGAGCATTTAAACTACTCATTATGGAGAAATAATGACAAACCTTTTTATAGGTCTGATATCCTCCAAAACCCGCATCAACCTGCTTGTGCGCTTTTTTTTCAATCCCGGAACAAAAGCATATTTGCGGGAACTTGCCAAAGAATTTCAAGTATCCACCAATGCCGTCCGCGAAGAATTGAACCAACTGACCCAGACAAAACTGTTAACCTCCGAAAAAGAAGGACGCAACGTTTTGTACACGGCCAACCAACAGCATCCCCTCTTTCCAGAGCTGAAATCCATGGTCAGCAAAGTCATCGGGCTGGATCAGGTTGTCGAAAGCATCCTCGCCAGACTGGGCGACCTGGAAAAAGCCTATATCATAGACGATTACGCCGAAGGCAAAGACACCGGAATCATTGATTTAGCGCTGGTGGGCAATATTGACCATTACCATCTGAACGATTTGAGCAGAAAAACTGAACGATACATCAACAGAAAAATCCGCCCTCTGGTTTTAACCCGGGAAGAATTCGCAGATTTTATGCCCAAACTGGAAAACAGACCCTATTTTCTGGTTTGGGAAAAGCAGGAAAAAGTTTAAAGATGCTCCTATAACTTTGTATTATAAGACGATTCTTCAATTTGGTCATTCCCGCGCAGACAGGAATCCCGTATTATTAAATATTTCATGCGCTGGAATAAAATGCGGCTCACAGACAGATATGTTATCCAACTTCAGGAGTTACGGTTCACAAATGTAACTCAAAGGGCGGAGCTGAATCCAGTCAAGAGCGAAGTAGTTTCGGGTGGAAAAACATCTATCTCAATGGAACTGAACGAATGAAGATTGCTCCAGCAATGAACATCCCAGATAAATCACTCCCCATAATTACATAATTATATGGATTATTAATCCTCATTATTGACCAATAACAAGGATTTTGATATAGAAAACCCATGTTTTTGCCAAGAAGATACGACAATTTGAATACGTTCTTGAAGCCAAACAAAGTTCTGGTCATTTACGGATCACGACAAACCGGCAAGACCACCCTTTTAAAAAAATTTCTTTCCGATAATAAGGATGGTCTCAAATACAGACTCGATTCCGGCGACAATGTGAATACACAAATTATTCTGGCCTCTTCCGACTTCAAAAAAATTCTTGATTACGCCAAGGGCTATGACCTAATCGTCATTAATGAAGCACAGAGAATTAAAAACATCGGCATGGGTCTTAAAATTCTTGTTGACCAGATGCCGAATCTGAAAATCATTGTCACCGGCTCATCTTCTTTTGCTTTGGCCGGACAAATCGGCGAGCCGCTGACCGGTCGGAAAATTACCCTGACCCTTTTTCCTCTGTCGCAAATCGAAATGGGCAACCTTTATAACGACTACGATTTAAAAAGACGCCTGGAGGAATATTTGATTTTCGGCTGTTATCCCGAAGTCCTGACAGCGGAGAATATTGATGAAAAAAAACGCGTTCTGGAAGAACTAACCGGCTCATATCTCCTGAAAGATATTCTGGAATTGGAAAAAGTGAAAAGCTCCAAACTTCTTTTAGACCTCCTGCGTCTTTTGGCTTTCCAAACCGGCAACGAAGTATCGCTTTCCGAATTGGGAAAACAATTGGGAATTGATAACAAAACCATCGCCCGCTATCTGGATTTATTTGAAAAGTCCTTTGTCATCTTCAACCTGCGCGGCTTCAGCCGCAATCTGCGCAATGAAATAACGGCCAAAAGCAAATATTATTTTTATGACAACGGCCTGCGCAACGCCGTCATCGCCAATTTTAATCCTCTGGAACTGCGCGATGACATTGGGAAACTATGGGAAAACTTTCTGGTGATCGAACGTTTAAAAAAGCAATCCTACACCCGGCTTTACTCCAACAACTACTTCTGGCGTACCTGGCGTCAAAAAGAAATAGACTGGGTGGAAGAAAGAGATGGACGATTATTCGGCTATGAATTCAAATGGAGGAGCAAATCCCGTAAAACCGGCGCCGGATGGACAGAAGCCTATCCCGATGCATCCCTGGAAATCATTGACCAGGAAAATTATCTGGAGTTTGTGAAATAAATGAAAATTATAAGGCTGACAATGTGTGATATTAGCGGATTATTATGGTTGACTTTGATACTATTACATCATCTTTTATGGTTGACTTTGTGATATTTTTAATTGCCAGAGACAATTAAATGTTTAAAAGAGCGATAGAAACCTCACTTAAGGAATGGGCGAAACGTGAAAACCGCAAGGCGCTTGTTTTGCGCGGGGCGCGACAGGTTGGCAAAACGACAGCCGTGCAGCATTTTGCGCAAAATTTTCAAGCGTTTCTATATTTTAACCTTGAAATACCGGAAGAACGCAATTTGTTTGAGCGCGCTCAGAATTTTGACGATTTGGCAGCGGCGTTGTTTTTATTCAAGAACATTGCCCGGTCAAATAAGCAGGTCTTAATTTTCATTGATGAAATACAAAATTCACCAAAAGCCGTCGGATGGATGCGTTATTTTCAAGAACGCGCGCCTCAGTGGCATGTTGTTGCCGCAGGCTCATTATTGGAGTCGGCAATAGACCTTGATTTACATTTTCCCGTCGGGCGAGTCGAATATCTTTTTCTGAAACCAGCAACATTTAAAGAATTTCTTGCCGCCTGCGGAGAAGAACAATTGCTCCAGATATTGTCGGATAATAATATTCCTGAATACGCGCACGAACGATTGATGAAGATGTTCCTGTCCTATGCCTTGGTTGGCGGAATGCCTGAAGCAGTCAGCGAGTATGCTGAAAACAGGGATATTGTTAGAGCAAATGCCGTGTATGAGAGGCTTTTACGGGCATATAGCGATGATGCAGCCAAATACGCATCGCGAAAGTCGTTGGTCAATGCCCTGCAGTTTGCCGTGGAAGGCGCTTTTTTACATGCCGGTCAACGCATCATCTTTGCCAAGTTTGGCAAAACAAAATACGGTTCCCGCGAAATGAGCGATGCTCTACATACCCTGGAAAAAGCCATGCTTGTGAAACTGATGTACCCAACAACGGCGGTTGACCTGCCTCTGTTGACAGATAGAAAGAAAGCCCCCCGTTTACATGTGTTGGATACAGGCATGCTCAATTATTTTGCCGGGATTCAAAAAGAATTCATCAACATGAATGATCTTAATTTGGTGTACCGCGGCATTGTTGCAGAGCATGCGGTGGGACAGGAGTTATCGGCAATCCATACAAGCATTGCCGATAAAGTTGCCTTTTGGGTACGCGAAAAAAAACAGTCCAGCGCACAGGTTGATTATGTCATTCAGCATGACGGATGGATCATTCCGATAGAAGTCAAATCCGGAGAAATCGGACGTCTCCGTTCACTGCACGAATTTATGGATCGTTGCCCCCACGACATTGCAGTGCGGGTGTGCAACACAAGATTGAGAGTGGACAATGTGACAACAATCACCGGCAAGCC
>ENA-UPTA01000933-UPTA01000933.1-activated-sludge-metagenome-genome-assembly--contig:-NODE-933-length-33420-cov-6.781657_pt1 | contig 33420 bp, 23 predicted proteins | sample MGYA00238184_ERZ773361 | MGnify/ENA primary metagenome ERZ773361 (study PRJEB29100, sample SAMN05720205) | activated sludge metagenome | isolation source: anaerobic digester from wastewater... | reverse complement strand
CAAGAACCATCATCGGTGTTGACTGTAATGTTTTGCGGACAGATAATTTCAGGGAGTTCGTTGTCGGATACCGATACCATTTGCTGGCAGGTGGCTGCATTGCCGTTTATGTCGATAACCGTCCACGTTACCACGGTCTGACCGGTTACATAGGGCTCTGCAGCATCGTTTACCACATTAAACACTCCGCAGTTATCCGATGCTATGGGCGTTCCTAAATCTACTCCACTGGCCGTGCATATCCCTGCATCAGTATGTACCGAAACATCCTGAGGACAAGTAATTTCCGGAATTTCATTATCATTAACTGTAACAGTTTGCTGGCAGGTGGCTGTATTATCAGACCCATCTGTCACTGTCCAGATTACGGTGGTTTCGCCTGAGACATAGGGTTCCAACACATTATTGCTTACTGTAAAGTTACAATTGTCGCTTGCCGTGGGAATTCCCAATTCCACACCGCTGGCAGTACATGCACCGGCATCACTGTTTACATAAATATTCTGCGGGCAGATAATTTCGGGGAGCTCTGTGTCGGTTACTGTTACAATTTGCTGACATGTGGCTGTATTGTCCGATGCATCAATTACCGTCCAGGTGATTAACGTTTCACCTAAAGAATATGGCTCTGTTGCATCGTTGATTACCTCATAACTGCAATTATCATCCGCAGAAGGAATGCCAAGTTCCACCCCAGAAGCTGTGCAAGAACCATCATCGGTGTTGACTGTAATGTTTTGCGGACAGATAATTTCAGGGAATTCATTATCGGATACTGTTACCATTTGCTGACAGGTGACTGAATGCCCATGTACATCATTTACCGTCCATATTACAATGTTATGACCTAATAAATAGGGCTCAACTGCATCGTTCAACACAGAAAACACTCCGCAGTTATCCGATGTTATACTTGTTCCTAAATCTACTCCGCTGGCTGTACATAACCCTGCATCAGTTTGTACCGAAACATCCTGTGGGCATTCAATTTCCGGAATTTCATTATCGGTAACGGTAACTGTCTGCTGGCAGGTGGCTGAATGCCCTGAACCGTCAAGTATTGTCCAAGTTACAACAGTTTCACCCAACGAAAAGGGTTGAACTGCATTGTTACTTAAGGTATAGTTACAATTATCAAATGCAATCGGGGTTCCTAATTCCACACCACTTGCAGTGCATAGCCCATCGTCGGTACTTACCGATAGATTTTGTGGACAAGTAATCTCCGGTTCCTGATCATCGGTAACCGTAATCTGGTAGCTGCAGGAAGCAGTATTTCCTGTTGCATCGGTCACAGTCCATTCAACCTGAGTAATACCTTTGTTTATGCTAACTCCTTCGAGGCTACCCGATCCAGTTGCTTCTGTAGCACCTGTCAGCACATAAGTAATTTGAGCCCCGGGGCAATTATCGGAATACACAGGGTCGTAATCAGCATTCTTAAGGTAGTCAACATCAATACGAGAAATATACCCATTAAGAATCTCATCAGTTTGCAAACCCCAGGTCATGCCATTTTCTTCTACCCAAAAAGTATTTCCACCACCCACAACATAATGTGCTGCATCAAGATTCATACTGACAATATGATCGGCATTTGTATTTATTGAACAACCATATGAGTTAGATACGTTATAACTACTTTCGGCATAACCATTTAGAAAGGTATTTCGAGGTTCACCAAGATACTCCGCCGCTATACTGAAAGACAGATTCACTGAAGTAGCTGTACCCAACTGATCATCATTCCAACTAAATCCGCAATTGCCAGGTTCATTAAAAAAGATTCCTGTCGCGCATTCCCAAAGGTTAAACAAATTAGCTGGTGCGATATAATAGGATTTTGAATTTACAACTACCGGATTATTAATCGTATAGGTGCATGCATCATGGTCGGTGCTCTGTGCAAAACTGGAAGGACATGATATCACTGGAGGTTCATTATCGTTAACAACCACATTAAAACTACATGAAGAAGAGTTTCCCGATGCATCAGTCGACACAAAAGTATTAATTGTAGTACCAGCAGGGAATTCTGAACCTGTCGGAAGTCCGGTGGTCTGCACCACATAACTAGTTTCCCAGTGAATAACCACTTGTCCGTTGCCTGTTTTAACACCTTCTGTGGTTTCTGCATCATAAACACCGCCGATATAACCTGAACCGCCTCCAGCTGGGTTACCAACACCTCCGCCGTAATAACCTCCTCCTCCACCAGAAACAGTACTTGTGCTAACCATATTGCTTCCGCCCAAACCAAAGCTTCCCGGATCCAATCCCGACTGCCCGCCTTCGGTTTGTGTTCCACCACCACCGAAGTTTCCGGTTCCACCGCCACCACTTAAGCCTCCACCATCTCCACCATTGGTATAGCAGCATGCTCCGCCACCCCCTCCGGCAACAATGACACGATCATAAAAGGTATTGCCACCAACTCTAACATCAGATGCACCACCACCACTACCCCTAATACCATTGCTATCGCCATAACCAGCCCCACCTCCGTTAAAGGCGGTTAGCCTATTGTTCCCGGTATTAGACGGACCCTGCTGACCAACGTAAATAAATAATGTTTGACCAGGTGTAACTGCTAATTTCCCAATGGGATATCCCCCAAGTCCTCCAACACCAATACTTCCGTGATATTCTCCATTTCCTCCCTGAGCCCCGTATGCTTCAATTGTAACATAGGTAACCCCTTCGGGTACGACCCAGGTTTGTTCAGTACCGGTATAATCGAAGGTTTCAATTCCCGAATCAAACGTAAAAGATGCATCAGTCGCTATCGGATATGCATAGTTCACAACCGCTGTGCATTCTCCTGGATCGACATTAGCCTCAATATCAGGAGAACATGTTATATCAGGAGGAATAGTATCGGGATCAGATTGTGAAATATATGCAAATGGAACCATTTCAACAATACAATTTTTACCTCTACCGACATGCTTATCCGAAACAGTATAAAAATCGCTTATAACAAAAGCTTGACTTACCGAAATACAAGTTAAAAGCATGATTGATAAAACAAATCCCCTCACACAAATTATTTTCATGATTCAATGAGTTTTTACATGTAAATTTACGATAAATATCGATTACAACCGACTTGCCAGAACAAATTAGTTATGAGCAGAGTTGATTTGATAACTTATGTAGAACTTAAAAAGCAAACTCCGATAGGAAGTCATTGATTGCTTCTTTTGAACAATAATAATAAGATTAAATCTAACTGAATTAAATAAGCACTGTTGTATTGATTTAATCTATTTTTCTTAATTTTGCCATATTATGAAAAAGATATTAGTAACCGGCGGTGCTGGATTTATCGGATCTCATCTTTGCGAGAAGCTTCTGAATGAAGGCAATGAGGTGATATGCCTCGATAATTTCTTTACAGGTTCTAAAAGTAACATTGTGCATTTGCTCGGGAATAAATATTTCGAGTTGGTGCGACACGATGTTACAATGCCCTATTTTATTGAAGTTGACGAAATTTACAATTTGGCTTGCCCTGCCTCGCCAATTCACTACCAGTACAACCCTATTAAGACAATTAAAACCTCGGTGATGGGTGCTATCAATATTCTGGGACTTGCCAAGCGCATTAAAGCCAAAGTATTACAAGCCAGCACCAGCGAGGTGTATGGAGATCCCACAGTGCATCCGCAACCCGAATCGTACTGGGGCAATGTGAACCCTATCGGAAGCCGTTCGTGCTACGATGAAGGAAAACGCTGTGCCGAAACCCTGTTTTTCGATTATCACAAGCAAAACAATGTCCGTATAAAGGTCATCCGTATTTTCAACACTTATGGTCCGCGTATGCATCCTAACGATGGCAGGGTAGTTTCTAATTTCATTGTTCAGGCTTTACAGGGTAAAAACATCACTATTTATGGTGACGGAACCCAGACGCGCAGCTTTCAATATGTCGACGACCTGTTGGTTGGCATGACGTTAATGATGAATACACCCGATTCGGTAACAGGCCCGGTGAATATTGGAAATCCACATGAGGTTACTATGCTCGAACTGGCTGAAATGGTTCTGCGTCTGACTGAGTCCAAATCGAAGCTTGTTTTCATGGCATTGCCCGAGGATGATCCCATTCAACGCAAACCCGATATTACCATTGCAAAAAACCTCTTGAACAACTGGGACCCTAAAGTAAAACTCGAAGATGGCCTGATTGAAACAATTGAATATTTCAGAAAAAGTCTTTCATTATGAAGGGAATTATTTTAGCCGGTGGTGCAGGCACCCGTTTGCACCCAATCACAAAAAGCATTTCGAAACAGATAATCCCGGTTTACGACAAACCTATGATTTATTATCCGTTGTCGACACTGATGCTGGCCAATATCAGGGATATCCTGATAATAAGTACCCCTACCGACATCGGCTTGTACGAAACATTGTTCGGATCGGGAAGTCAATTGGGACTGAATATTTCTTATGCTATACAACCCTCACCCGATGGACTGGCACAGGCATTTATTATTGGTGAAAAGTTCATAGGCAACGACAAAGTTTGTCTGGTGCTGGGCGATAACATTTTCTATGGACAGGGATTTGGTCATCTGTTGAAACAGGCTTCCCAACTAGAAGACGGAGCACTTGTTTTCGGGTATTATGTGAACGATCCGCAGCGATATGGTGTTGCAGAGTTCGATAAAAACTGGAAAGTGATCAGCCTTGAGGAAAAACCCGAAAACCCAAAATCAAATTTTGCAGTTACAGGACTATACTTCTATAGTAACGATGTTGTTGAAAAAGCAAAAAACCTGAAGCCTTCGAAAAGAGGTGAACTCGAAATCACCGACCTGAATAATCTTTACCTTGCCGAAAACCGGTTGGCAATTCAACTGCTCGGACGTGGATTTGCCTGGCTTGATACGGGAACACCGCAAAGCCTTCTTCAGGCTGCAAATTTTATTGAAACACTGGAGCAGCGACAAGGTTTAAAAGCCTCATGTATCGAAGAAATTGCTTATCACAGGGGGTTTATCAACAAAGAACAGCTGCTGAAACTTGCACATGATCTGGGGAAAAGTGATTATGGAAAATATCTGTTAAAAATTGCAAACTCTGAAAATATACCCGGATGGAAATAATACCAACACCTATCCCGGGCTTACTGATAATAGAGCCCAAAGTCTTTGGCGACCCTAGGGGATATTTCATGGAAACGTGGAGTAAGGCTGTATTCGATAAATACAATATTCCTTGCAGTTTTGTGCAAGATAATGAATCGATGTCGAATTACGGAGTAGTGAGAGGCTTGCATTACCAATTGGAGCCTTATGCTCAGGCAAAGCTGGTGCGGGTTGTTTCGGGAAGTGTTTACGATGTGGCACTCGACATCCGCAAAGGTTCTCCCACATTCGGGAAATGGTTCGGACTGTTGCTATCGGGCGAGAATAAAAAGCAGTTTTTTGTACCCAGAGGCTTCGCCCATGGATTTGCCGTTCTCGAAGACAAGACAATATTTAGCTACAAATGCGATAACCTGTATAATAAAGAACATGAGAGAGGTATCAGCTTTGCTGATCCAGCTTTAGGAATTTCATGGCCTATCGATTTTGCAAAGGCAATCATATCGGAGAAAGATAAACACAACCCCAGCTTCGACCAAGCCGAGTATAATTTTACATTCCGAAACTAAACATTTTATCGTAGTATTTGTTTATAATCAAAACAACACAACATGGAAAATAAAAATCTTCTCGATATTTTAAAATCCGCCATTTTAATGGAAAAACGCGGTCAGGCACTTTATGAAGAAGTTGCGACAAAAACCAAAGACCCCGATGTAAAACGAATTTTCGAGATTATGGCAGATGAAGAAAAACTGCATGCAAAAATGCTTGGTGAACAATTTAAAAACTTCAGCGCTCATGGAGGCTTTTTAAAGCAAAACCTATCGACCAGTACTGCCGACCATGAAATTGCAGATTTGGTTTTTTCGGGTAAAATTTCGAAGAACATTGGAGCTGCCGGATTTGAAGCTGCCGCTATTAACGCTGCAATCGATATGGAAACCCGCTCAATTGAAGTGTACCGCCAAAGCTCACAATCAGCTGCTGACCCAAACGAAAAAGCGCTGTTTCAATGGCTGGCCGATTGGGAAGGAGGCCATTATGAACTTTTGCTCAAACTTGACAACGATTTGAAAGAAAAAATATGGTCTGACAATCAATTCTGGCCATTCTAATTTTTTACCATTTCATTCTGTTGAGGCATTTATCAGCAAATTAGTATAAATTGCTATGTAAACTTAACCTAAACTTAACTATATCGTCAGGTTAAGCTATTATCAGCTAAATACTTTTGACGCAAAACTTATTGCATGAAAAAGTTAGCTCTGTTTTCGATTTCCTTTCTTTTCGCAGTTTCGGCAGCATTTACCCAAACTGAGCTCGACGACCGCGCAAGTGTGTGTTTCAACAAAGGCTGGGGCTTTGCAACAAAAGACAGCAGTATAATGACGAACCTGCGGTTTCGGATTCAAAACCGTTTTTCGATGTTCAGTATGTCGGACAGTGATTTATCAATAAACGAAACGGAATTCAAAGTAAGGAGACTTCGCTTGCGTTTCGATGGCTTTGTTTTTGATCATAAAATCAGTTATTTGTTTCAGTTGGCTTTTTCGAGAGATGATATCGATTGGGATAAAAACAAATTTCCCAGTTTAGTACGCGATGCCATGGTATTCTACAAGCCTATATCGAATTTGCAGATTGGATTTGGTCAGGGAAAACTGCCGGGTAACCGTCAACGGGTTATCAGCAGTGGGCAACAGCAGTTTGCCGACCGAAGCATAGTAAACAGTAATTTTACCCTTGACCGCGATTTCGGGTTCTTCGTTAGCATTTCGCAACCGGTTGGAATTGGATTATTCCGTCTACGAGCTGCAGTAACCAGCGGAGAAGGCAGAAACATTCCGAAAGGGGATGCTAATTTTGCCTACACCGGGCGTATCGAGTATTTACCTTTTGGCATATTCACAAACGATGGCGACTATTTCGAAGGTGATTTAGACCGGGAACCAAAACCCCGGCTTTCTCTTGCCGGTGGCTACAGCTTCAACAAAGGAGCAATAAGAACAGGGGGGCAACTGGGCAGCTTTATGGATAGCGGACACGATATCATGACACTTTTTGCAGATATGGTGTTTAAATTCCGTGGATGGGCATTCAGCAGCGAGTTCATAAAACGTGATATACATGGTAGTGCATTCGTTACCCTTACTGACGGCACTCCTGCATATATTGTTACCGGTTATGGAATCAACACCCAGCTGAGTTATTGCTTTGCCAACCATATCGAGATAGCCGCCCGTCATTCCGTTATTATACCTGATAACGAAATTCGTTCAGAAGAATTGATGCAAAAACAATACGTGCTTGGTGTTTCAAAATATTTTAGTGGTCATCCCGTAAAACTTCAGGGGAATATCATGTATATCGATAACGATTCGTATAACCCCAGCATTCCCGGAAAGAGTAATTTCGGTTTTATGCTTCAAATGGAATTGGGAATATAATTCTATAAAAGACCTTTCCTTCACAAGTTTGTATTATATATTCCGTTATATTTGTATTTGGTATTAAATCACCAATTTTAAAAACAAGCTTATGAAAACTATACTCGCTTTTTCGACAGTAATAGCTTTGACATTGCTTTGCAGATCAGTGTATGCACAATTAGTTACGACTACAAACGTAGACCCGGCACAAACAGTTTCAGAGTTTATATTAAATGGTGTTGAAGCATCAAATGTTGTTTACACAGGTGATGTCAATGCATTTGGTACTTTCACCGGGGGATACGATACCAATATTGGGATGAATAATGGGATTATCTTAACAACGGGTACGCTTAATCCGGATTATGTACCAACAATAGGTAGCGGAGCGGGTTGGTTTTCTTCTTTTGTTAACGGTACGGCTGGGAATGATTTACTGAACAACTTGGTTTCGGTAACCACCTACGATGCTTCCGTACTGGAATTTGACCTGATTCCGCAAGGTAATTATCTTGAATTTCAATATGTATTTGGATCAGAAGAATACCCCGAATTTGCGTACTCCGATTTCAACGATGTATTTGGATTTTTTATCGATGGCATCGATCCCTTTGGTGGGATGTATTCCGCAACCAATATTGCATTATTGCCTGAATCATCAATGTATGTTTCTATAAATAATGTAAACTGTTGTGCAAACTCCGAATACTTTGTCGACAATTTGGGTATAGAAGGACAAACAATTGTTTTTGACGGGTTTACAACTGTTCTCATTGCAGTAGTTCGAGTTGAACCCGGCACCAACTATCATCTTACATTGGCCATTGCCGATGCCGGTGACGCTTCATACGACTCAGCTGTATTTTTAATGTCGAACAGCCTGAAAAGCTATTTCTTATCAGATATCGAATCGGTTAATTCATACGCTCCTGCCATTATATACAACCACAATTCACGCGAAATTGAAATTAAAGCTGGCAATAACAATCTGGAACCCATTAGACTATCGATCTATAATCTGCAGGGCAGCACAGTTTACAAAACCAGCTTTACCGGTGCAAATACCGTGGATTGCAGCAACTTTACCAATGGAATATATGTGATACAGGCTTGCACTGAAAAAGGCTGCAAAACAACAAAAATTTCAGTTTTCTAGTCCTTTCTTACCTATTTAACAGGGAAATTGTTGATTTCATTTACAGTTAAATCGCAGTTTATCCATTCACTGTCGGTGTGAGCGCCTAAATTACGGTACATGTTCAGCGCAGCGGTATTCCAGTCGAGTACCTGCCAACGCACCCGGCTACAATTTTCATTTTTTGCAATTTTTATAACTTCATTCAGGAGCTTCGTTCCAATTTTCTTTCCCCTAAAAGCTGGTTTAACATATAAATCATCGAGATAGAGCGATTTTCCAACCCATGTGTAATAAGCGATATAAAACAACGCCATTCCGATAATACCGTCTTCTTCTGTTTCGGCAACAAAACAGCGGTAATTGTCATATTCCTGAATCATTTTTTCAGGGGTGTTGGTTACCTTGTCGGGGGCTTGCTCAAAATCGGCAAGCTCAAGGATCATTGCATATATTGCAGTGACATCTTCGCGACTTGCTGTACGGATTCTGATATTCATAAGTAAGAATCTCTGATTATAAAGCCTGATATATACGCAACAGACTTTCCAATAGTTTTTCAACCCTGTCGAGGTGAAGCATGTTGGCGCCATCGCTGAGCGCATGGGCAGGGTCGGGGTGCGTTTCAATAAAAAGTCCATCCACTCCTGCTGCAATACCTGCACGAGCAATAGTTGCAATCAATTCAGGCCGTCCACCTGTAACACCCGATATCTGATTGGGTTGCTGCAGACTATGCGTAGCATCAAGCACCACCGGAAAACCAAAAGATTTCATAACCGGAATCCCACGGAAGTCAACAATCAGGTCGGTATATCCAAAACTTGACCCCCTTTCTGTAAGCATTATATTCCTATTTCCTGTTTGCATTACTTTTTCTGCTGCAAATTTCATAGCCTCTGGCGAAAGGAATTGTCCTTTTTTAATGTTAACCGTTCTACCCGTATTTCCTGCAGCAACAAGCAAATCGGTTTGCCGGCATAAAAACGCAGGGATTTGTAAAACATCAGCAATTTCAGCAGCAAACTCCGCTTCATCAATACTGTGTATATCGGTGCAAACAGCCAATCCAAATTCCTGCTTCACCTGCTGCAGAATTCCGAGAGCTTCCTGATCGCCGATTCCAGTGAACGAGGAGGCCATACTACGGTTTGCTTTGCGGTAAGAGGCCTTATATATCAAAGGAATATCAAGTTTTGTGCATATTTTTAGCAAACTTTCCGCAACGGTAAAACAGACTTCCTTTGACTCAACCACGCAAGGGCCCGCTATCAGAAAAAAGTTATCGCGATGCGATTGTTTTATTTCATGTACTTTACCGGTCATAAGCCAATTTTTCCGAAATATAATAAAAAGCTGTTATAATTGAAATAATTGCTTTCGTAAGCCATGTATCATACCTTTACCGTAGCCTGTTTTATTTTATTCTCAACACGTGTAATCAGTGTATCGGTAAGTGCCAGAAAAATATTAAAGCTTTCGTTAGCAACCAGTTTTTCAGCAATAAGCGCATTAAAAGCATCCTGCTTGAGAGTGTGCAAAATTCCAAGTGCCTTACCCAGTTCATCGGTAGTTTTCATATAGTCCATATCCTTCTCAATTGAGAGAACCTTATTGTAGTACTCATCAATCCTATCTTTCTTTTTCAGTTTTATTTTTCTAAAAAAAGCCATCATTGTACCGAAAGCGGCCACGAGCATCGAAAAAACAAAGGCAATAACATCGATATGTTTCTCCATAAACGAAGGTTCATCACGTTCGAGATACCTAGTAACACCCTCATGCAGAGGGAAATTCAGCGTACTTTGATCAAAATTATCATTAATACCCGAAAGCAAAGGATTTTTATCGGATAAAAGCTTGGCATTTACAATTATTTGTTCAACAATCCGGTACACTTCTTCAGCATCAATGTCAGCCCTGCAAAGCAGTACAGCATCCACAGCCAAAGTTAGCACCGGTTCATCCGGACCAAAACGGTAGGTTTGCATGGGGATAATATAAGGCCGCGCTGTAGTATAATTCATACAGAAGCCTTCTACCGGAGACCCTTTACCATAGAGACGGTAATCGCCAAGGCTGAATATCTTGCATTTGCCCGTGTTGAGCATATCAACCACAGCAGAAGCGTTATAGCCTCCCACATTCACACTGATATCAAGCTTTTCGGAAACTACATTTTCCGACCAGGGAGTGTGTACAAATGAATATTTTGTGCTATCGATACCGCAATGGTCGAGATATGCCTTAAAAAACCTGTGTGTTCCGCTGTTGTTAGGTCCCACTCCAATTCGCCTTCCGGTAACCAGACTTTCTATATCAGAAGCCATAATGGTGTCGGGATAAACTATGAATAAAATTTCGGGATATAACGGAAGTACAGTACGAATTTTACTGTCAACAACCGAACCTTCGCTACCAATAAATCCCGAAATCCTCGTATCGTTTTGGGCTATAGCAAAATCAACCTCGTTTTTATACAACTTCTTACAGTTGACTAATGAACCCAGCTCACTTCCTTCGAGCATTACAAAGCTGCGATCTTCACTTTTGTTTATTAGATCGGTAATGAGTTTTCCGACTTCGTTGTATGACGTTCCTTTTGAAGTTGTTGCAAAGGTGTACTCTTTTTTCTTCTGACAAGAAACGGTAACAACGATAATCCAACTCAAAAGAAGTATCAGTTTGAATTTAGTATTTGCCCTTGTTTTCATGGTAAAAGGCATTAATCTTTTGTGATTAATAATGCAATTATATAAAAATTAAGAAGAACTAATTCGGTAATAAACCTGGTTTGTTGAAAATATTAATTTGAAAAGAAATTATTTCTCTTATCTGGCAATATCTTTGTATTTGAAAACAAAATAAAGTCATGAAAAAGCTAATTATTGCGTTCTTGTTTATAATGATGGGTATAGGTGTGTATGCTCAGGAAAATAAGAAAATTGCCATCATTCCACAGGTGGGTCTAAATTTCTCTAAGTTTGCCAATGAACCGGTTGAGCAGGATTATCATTCGCGCACCGGATATCAGGCAGGGCTTTTTATTAGCACCCTGAACACTGTTTTTATTCAACCCGGCATTTTTTTCTCAAGGCAGGGCAACGATTTATATCACTTCAGTGAATTAACCTCCGACAACATTCGTGAAAATGTGGATTACAATGTCCTGAAAGTTCCTGTTTTCTTTGGGTTAAACTTGTGGGTTTTTCGTGTTTACACTGGTCCAACCCTATCGGTTTTCACAAATGTGCACGGGAATCAGTTCGGTTTTGAAAACGAAGATTTCAGGAGCGCTGTGTTTGGAATGAATCTTGGACTTGGAATGCACATCGGAATTTTCAGTCTCGACTGTCATTATGAGTTTGGTGTATCTGATATATCTCCCACCATAAACAATAAAGTGAATGTTTTAACAATTAATGCCGGGCTTCGATTCCGGTTATAAGGAATTCTGCAACAGGTTCGTGGCATTTGCACGGGCAGCAGCGGTTACTTCAGCTCCGCTAAGCATCGACGCCAGCTCCTCGGTTCTTTCATTCTGATTGAGCAATTTCACAGAGGTTACCGTTCTGTCAGTCTTTTCGGTTTTAATAACTTTAAAATGGCTCTTTCCTCTGGCAGCTATCTGGGGCAAATGTGTAATACTGATTACCTGCCTGCCGACCGAAAGTTTCTGCATAATTCTTCCCATTTTATCGGCTATTTCGCCGGATACCCCTGCATCAATTTCATCGAAAATAAGTGTTGGGATTGCATCTTCCGACGACATCAACGATTTCAGGCAAAGCATAATGCGCGATAATTCGCCGCCTGATGCGGTTTGCATCAGATTTTCAGGTGCCATATTCTTGTTGGCACTGAATAAGAAATCGATATTATCAATCCCAGACGCATCGGGTTGCTGCGAGATTTTGTTAACAACTTCGAAGCGAGCTCCATTCAGATTTAGTGATTGAAGCATCTCTTCCAAGTCGGCCTTTATCCTGCCAAAAACCTTTGAGCGTTTGCCACTTAATACCGCAGCAGCGTTTTCAACTTTGGTCTGAAGCGTATCGCACTCTTTTTGCAGCAAAAGTACTTCATCAGTAAGCGTTGAGGCCTGACTGATTTTGGTTGCAAACTCATTCTCCAGCATCCGGAGTTCATCCACAGTATTTACCCGAAAACGCGACAACAATGAATTGATTTTATCAATCTGGCCAGTAACCATTTCAAGTCGCTGCGGATTGACTTCAACACGTGTTTCCAGAGCACTGATTTCAGAGTCGATGTCCTTCAACTCAACAAGGAGCGATTCGAGGCGCTCTTTCAACGGAGTTGCCATGTCGGAATTGCGCATAACTTTTGTCATGATTGTTATGCAGTTTTTCAACTGAGTAACCATATCGTTATCACCTTTCGATAAGGTAAGCATGCATTCATACAAATTTTCTTTAATCTCTCCTGCATGCATTAGGGTGTTCAATTCCGATTCAAGCTCCTCGTATTCGGCGTTGCTTTTTACTCCGCTTTCCTGTAAAAGCTTAAGTTGGTATTCGTAAAAATCGGCCTCTTTAATAATTGCCTCATGTTGCTGCTTCTTTTCGTTCAGTATATTTTTAAGCGCAGTGAATTCACTATAAATCAGTTTATAATCCGCAAAATCTTTCCTTGTTCCGGCTACACTGTCAACAATACTCAGGCGGAACGCAGGTTTCGCAATTTCGAGATTGGCAAACTGGTTATGCATATCAACCAACCTTGAGGTAATTGCTTCGAGGGTTTGCAGATTAACCGGTGTGTCATTTATAAAAGCCCTCGATTTCCCTGTTTTGTTTATTTCGCGGCGTACCAGCATAACATCATCCCTGTCAATATCATTTTCGTGCAACATCGAATAAATAGCGGGTTTCCCCGATATATTAAATGATGCTTCTACGACACATTTATTATCTCCCGAAATTTGTATGCCTGTGCTAAGCCGGTTGCCAAGTATCAGGCCCAGCGCATCAATTATAATTGATTTACCAGTCCCAGTTTCTCCCGTAAGAACAATAAAGCCATCCGGAATACTGAGTTCAAGATTTTCAATTAACAGATAGTTTCTGATTGAAATTGATTTCAACATACGAAATTATCATTCCGGGTTTTTCATGATATCGTCGTATTTCGTAACATTGGCAACGTCGATTTCTTTCATGATATTATACACTCTGGCCTTTTCGTCGGGAAAAGCTTCGCTGAAAATATTTACGATTTCGTCGCCCTTTGCAGTCGTAACAATCTGCATTAAAAATGTGCCCTGTTTCCTACGGTGAACATTCCTCAGATATTCGAGTGATTCCTCTATTCTTGCGCGTGCATCTGCAGGCTTATCGGCCATCTTATCGAGACCCTGGCGGTGATATACGTACAAAAAGTCGCGCACCTGTGAATACTGATCATTCTGCAGATTTTCAACGAACCAATATCTGTTTTTCAGGTTTTCGTATGCCTTCCATCCTTTTTCTGGTGCAGACTGAGCATTTTGAACAATGGCTTCCGCTTTTGAATAGTATTCGCTTCCTGCATTCATACCGTAGGTATCATAGTCTAAACCAATTATGATATACACATAAAATGCAAGAATTGATGTAAGGTTCGATGAAAAACTGTTTACGTTAAAATCGAGCGGCTGAAATTCAACATACTTAAACTGAATATCATTGTCCAAATGATTCAGTATCGGGCTATTATAAGAGGTTCCAAATACAGGTCGGCTATAGGTAATCTGCAGTGTTCCCTTGTACTCATCAGAAGATATTTGTTCGGTTATGTTAAAATTGAAATTACATTCAATCCGTTCGTCTTTCTGAAAAACATTGTTGGTCCATTTTGTATTATTCAGGAACTCATATAAAGCCTGTTGAAAGGTTGTAAATATTTGCTGGTTACTGGTCCCCTGCAATTTGGAGTAATTTACCTGTATGCGGCAGTCAAGCTCCTGTGCACTGAGTCGCAAGAGGCAAAACAACGAAAAAACGAAAATCATCAAGGTTTTCATAAACTGATGCTTTTAAATGGTATTCAGATATGTAATTACTTTTTCGGCAATATCGCTTGCCACTTCGGTTTTGAGTTTCAATTCGAAATCGGTAACCGACCCATTCTTTTCGATAATACTAACCTTGTTGGTATCGAAATTAAAACCTGCACCTGCGTCTTGTAACGAATTTAGCACAATGAAGTCGAAGTTTTTCTTTTTCAGCTTTTTATCGGCATTGTTTTTCTCAAATTCTGTTTCCAGAGCAAAACCCACAAGAATCTGATTTTCTTTTTTGAGTTTACCCAACTCGGCAGCGATATCTTTTGTAGGTTTTAATTCAATAGTGATATTGCTGTTTTCGCGATTAATTTTGTTTCTGGCAGGAGCAAGCGGGGTAAAATCAGCAACAGCAGCACTCATAATTGCAGCATCACAGCCTGAAAAGAAACTAATGCATGCCTGAAACATTTCATTCGCACTATTCACTCGAATCAATTCAATATGCTCAGAAATAACTTTGAGGTGTGTCGGACCGCTAACCAAAATTACATCTGCACCATATTTTGCAAGTTCTTCTGCTATGGCATATCCCATTTTACCGGAGGAGTAGTTTCCGATAAAACGAACCGGGTCAATCTTTTCATAGGTTGGTCCTGCTGTTACCAAAATTTTTTTTCCTTTCAGAATGTTTTGATTATCGAAATACTGGATAATATCATTGACAATATTTTCAGGTTGCTCCAATCTTCCTTTTCCCGTCAATCCGCTTGCCAATTCTCCTTCGGCTGGTTCAATTGAAATAACACCACAAGAAGCAAGTTTTTTCAGGTTTTGTTGAGTAGCCGGATGTTCAAACATATCGCAGTCCATAGCCGGAGCTACAAAAACAGGGCATCTAACAGAGAGATACGTAGTAAGCAGTAGGTTATCGGCTATGCCGGAAGCCATTTTAGCGATAGTATTTGCCGTAGCAGGTGCGATTAAATAGGCATCAGCCCATAAGCCCAAATCCACATGACTATTCCAGTCTCCATTTTCAGGGTTATAGAAATCGACAAGTACTGGATTTTTAACAAGAGTTGCCATAGTAAGCGGTGAAATAAACTCTTTAGCCAGAGGCGTCATAATCACTTTTACCTCAGCTCCCTGCTTTACTAATAATCTGGCCAGAAAAGCGGCTTTGTAGGCAGAAATACTCCCAGTTAAACCCAGTAAGATTTTCTTGCCATGCAACATCACACCGATTCAATATTAGCACTATCTGCTTCAGGACGCCGATAATACAATTTATCATCAAGAAATTCATCAAGTGCTATAAGCGTTGGCTTCGGCAGTCTTTCATAGTATTTGCTTACTTCAATCTGCTCCCTGTTTTCGAAAACTTCTTCAAGGTTATCGCTGTATGATGCAAACTCGTTCAGCTTGGCACTCAATTCCTGTTTAATTTCCTGCGATATCTGGTTCGACCTTTTTGCGCAAATCACAACAGCTTCGTAGATATTGCCAACTTTGCTCTCCATATCGCTCAGGTTGTTGGTCACAGTGGTAATCGGTGCTTTTGTTTTTTTAAAATCCATAATTATGTCAGTTTATCAGCTTTAGTGATTGTGTATATATTTTTTCGACTTCTTTCACGTATCTGCTCTCCGGATACCTGTCAACAAATGACTGATAGTATTCTACGGTATCTTTGTAGCGCTGTTTCTTCTTCTCTTCCACACTATTCTCCGCAAGGTAATAGGCTGATTTTACGATATAGTACATGGCTTGCTCACGGAATTGTGTATCGGGATAATCGATTAGAACATTCTTCAGAGATGTAATGGCGGCTTTAAAATCACCGATATCAAAATACATCTTGGCATTGTTGTAGGCTTTGGTTTCGAGCCTGAGATATAAATTGTCCACGAGTATATTCACGCTATCACGGCGTTCTGACTGAGGATACCGGTTCAGAAAAAGCTGAAGTTCCTGAATGCCCCTTAGTGTAAAAGTCTGGTCAAGTGTAGGCCCGGGCGATAAAAGGTAAAAACAGTAGGCAGCCATGTAATCGCATTCCTCAACTTTCCGGCTTACTGGAAAAACTTCAGAAAAGGTTTTAAAATAGTACGCTGCCATATTGTATTCTTCGTTATTAAAATAACATTGGGCCATCATATAGTGAATATCTTCAGCCTCTGCCCTGCCCCTGTATACGCTGCTCAATTCGTCCAACAATGTCATACACCTATAATAGTCACCTTTCCCGAAATAATCAACTGCTTTAGTGTATTTCAACTCATAATTGTCGCTTTTTAGCAGTTTCTGATATTCGGAACAAGAAACAGTAATAACAACTACAACTGCCAGTACAAGATATAAAAGCCTTTTTTTCATCGCTGCAAATATAAACTTAAATACTTAACTATAAAAGCTTTTTTTTATTGCCGCTGCAGGATAAAAAACATCGTAACCTGAGAGCATACCCGGAAGCAAAAAAAAAGAGCATTACTGCTCCTTTTTTTTGATATCCTTGCAGTCTATTGCACTTTGACACGAATGCCCTGACTGTGTGTGGTAAATTCGGGGGCGTACATACATTGCATCGTAGTAATGCCATTGCTGAATTCTCCTCTCTGAGAAACTATCAGGGGATATTCAAAGACATAGGTACCCTGATGAAGATATGAAATAAAGAAATTCATTGACGCATCCCGGATGCTCTGGTAGAAACCCAATCCGTGTTCATATCTATACCCCGAGAACACCGATTCCGGTTCGAAACAGGCAGCACGCATATCTTTCAGATGAACATATTCCATGTTTCTGTCTGTCCGTATCTCAATTCTTACAATAACCCTGTCGCCAACATGAAGCTGAGTTTTTTCTGTTACAGGGGTCATTACTACTTTACCATCCTTACGCAGTTCGACAAACAGTTTCTTATCGATTTTTAACGGTGTATCCTTGAACGATGTAATTTTATCTAATTGCTCAAAATATTGCCAATACACTGCGCCCCATCCAATCCCTTTACCGGGCTTTTTTACTGTAATATCTGCCATTTCCGGTTTAATTTCAGAGCCACTCCAAAATTTTGAAAAATATCCCGTTCCTGCTTCCACGTTCAAGTCTTTCATTTCGGCCGGGTTAATCTTTTCTGTTCCCAGTGTAATTTCAACCAACTGGTCATCGCTGAGCAATTCCATACCGGTAAGCAACAGAGCATATATAGCATCAGCGGTGGCTTTGGTTGTCTTCCAGTCCTGTGTCTGTTTTTGTTTCAGCAACCATATCTTCATTTCTTCAACTGCAATACTGTCGGAGCTTACTTCATTGAAAACTTCAATCATCAGCGACTGTGTTTCGATAGGTGCCTCATACCAATAGTATCCGGCATCGGATTTCCAGTACATACCCATTTCTTCACTTTGCAGTGAATACTCTTTCAGTGATGCCACAATATCGGAAGCAACCTCTTTTTCATCGAACCTGAAGAGTGCAAGGGCCAACATTCCCTGCATGTAGCGATTGTTGCTCAACCAGTATTTTTCGGCTTGCTTTTTATAATATTCGAAGGCTGTTTTTGACTTTTCCGGTATTGGCCATATATCTTTATAAAAGCTTCTCACATAGAGGTAATGAATCTGATAATATCCCAGATGATTAAGTTCCATTTCTTTGGGAGTATAATACTTCAGCAGGGCTTTGTAATCTTTTACCAATTCATTGTCCATATAATCGATAGCCTTTCCTGCCATTGAATACAGTTCGTTGTTTGATGAAACATCAACCACGCCCAGTTTTTGCAAATGACCTATGCCTCCTACAATATGCTGTGTGATATAGCGATCTTCCGGCATTCCGTCAAACCATGGCCATGCTCCGTTGTACACCTGCATTTTCTTAAGTTTTGATAATGCGGTACTCAATTGGTTTTTCATCTGGTTAACATCGAAAAGCAGGGCAATACGATGCTTGCGTTCTGTTTCATCCTGAGCTTCAAGCACCCAGGGGGTTTCTTCCAGCAACAAGGCTTTCAACTCTTCGTTTTTCTCCAGATTCGATTTCAGCGCGTCGCTGCCGGGAGTGCTTTTCCACACATCGAATACCCTTTTTATTTTTGGGTCGCTGTTGGCAATATATGCGGCTAGGCTATTTGCATAATACCGGCTGAAAGTTTGTTCGGCACATTCATACGGGTATTCTGCCAGATAAGGTAACGCTTGAACAGCATACCATGCAGGGTTCGATGTAAATTCAAGGGTAAGTTTATAATTCGTCAGAGTTGATGACTGAATAGATTGCTTCATGTGATTAAAACTGAACTTTTTTGTCTGTCCCCCTCTTATTGGCAAAGGTATTGATTCGGTAACCAACATACGGTTTGGCAGTACGGGAAGGTATTTCTCTTCGCCGTCGCTGTGGGTTTCGCTTTCGGCAGTAATTCGGTAAACAACTCCTGCCAAGCCTGATGGTACCGAGATTTTCCAGTTTACTTCAACATTGCCACCTGCTTTAACATCGAATTTCTGCATATCGGGTGATGACAACAACAATTCGTTTGTAATTTCACGCATTGTAATTGCATCGAATAGGCGAACAGTTGTATTGCCAGTAATTTGTTTTTCGCTGATATTACTTATTTTTGCCGAAAATATCAACGTATCGTTTTCTCTGATAAATCTGGGGGCATTAGGCATAAGCATAAGCTCTTTCTGCGTAACAATCTGTTTATTTAAAGAGCCAATTTTTAGATCGGTGGTATGTGCAAGCGCCATCAGGTTCCAGCGGGTAAGGCTTTCGGGGGCAGTAAATGTAAGCATAATAACTCCATTGGAGTCGCTTACCATTTGCGGATAAAAGAATGCTGTCTCGTTAAAATTGGCTCTTATCTTTGGTTGCTGCCCCATTTTACCTTCTCCTGAAGTAGGTCCGTTTCGAGTTGCTGTTGTTACTGTTTCATCAGCATCAACAAGGCTCATTTCTGCCATACCGTAAGCAGCTGAGGGAGCTTCTTCTTTTGCAGCTTTTTCTCTTCCGCCTGCCATGCCGGATTGACTGTCCGATACCGCCATACGGTCATAATTCCTCATATCGCCCTCATATTCATACCCACCACTCATATCGTAACTGTAATAATATCCCCCATGAGAATAACCATTCCAGTTAAACATTACATAATCATTGGGGACTTTGGCATAGCTCATTGGGAATGTATATAAAAAGCGGGATCCATTCAAACTATAGCACGATGTACCCCAATAGCGGAAAGAGTAATAATAAGGATTGGTGTTGAGCCACCACGAATTGGCTGTAAAAGCATCGAGAGAAGCATCATACATGCCTGCAAGCATTTCGGCTGAGACAGGTTTTCCATCATTATCTGTAATTCTAATTTTCCATTCCTCTTTAGAACCGGGTTCAATTTTATCGCGAAAGGTTTCGAGCTTAATGTTCAGTTCTTTGTTTGTCCACGGCACATAAAATATGAAGGTCGATGTGTATTGTCTGCCGTTTTTAACAAAGAGCACGTGAACAGTAAAATTCCCACGGAAATCTTCGGTAACCGGAATCTCTATTTTTTTGATTTCGTTGCTTACATTAATCCATTTTCGTTCTGCAATAACGCCTTTGTGTTCAAGCTCATACGACAATTTAACATCTTTGAATGATGTGCCGAGATACAATATCGCTTTTTCCCCTGGTAATACGGTAGCGTTTTCCTGAATGAATAAGGTCGCTGCCATATATGGCATTGCAGTTACACCCGGGTCGTACACAGTAAAATATTTCAGTTCTTCAACATCGCCACCAAATTTATCTTTTGCCTGCAATTTCAGACAATATCTTCCCGGGTTAAGTTTACGTATATCGTTGGCTATCAGTATTTTGAAATTTTCCCCGGTTTTCACATCATAACTCAGAACTGTTTTCAACTCACGGAAGGTTCTGTAATCGTTTTCGTTGGAATAGGCAACACCCGGATTCAAACTGTACCATTCTTCTTTTGAGTATCCCGACCTGTCAGTTTTGCCAAACAAATCAGGCTGGAGCAGGTTCTTTGTATCTTCCAGAGCCACAAATCTCACCTTTACCTGAGTATTGATATCTTTGCCATTAATGTTTCTGGCGTATATTCTCAGCGTATCAATACTGGTTTTGTTAACCATTTCAGGTAGATCTGATTCAAGCAACAAGCTTTTATTGGTTGCAAAAACGTAAGTAGAACCCTGTTGTGTTTCACCGGTAATATCGGTAACTGTTGCGCTAACAGAGTATTGGAAGCAAACATTTTGCTGCCCCGGCACCTCGTTGTCGGGCTCTGCCCTGAAGCTTACCGTAAAATCTCCATTTTCATCAGTAACCACATCCCCAAAACAAACCTCTTTTGCGGGAATATATGAATAATAGTATGGCCAGCCCCTCCATGAAACCTGACGTGTAACAGTAAATTTCACTTTTGCATCGGTGATGTTAGAACCTGCATACGACTGCACTTTTGAAGTAACTTTGATACTGTCGCCAATTCTGTATTCATCTTCCACGGGTTTAAAAACCACTTCGAAGTTGGGACGTTTATATTCTTCAACACTAATGTATTTTGTTCCTCCGATACAGGATATCTGGAACTGGCCGGTAACGGTTCCTAAAGGGATTTCGAAACTACCTGCAAAACTTCCGAAGTTATTGGTTTTAACCTGTGCACTGCCCACCACCTGATAATTCGGATCGCGCAACTCAACTGTGGTTGAAAGTTTGGGAAGTAATTTTGTAACCATTAATTTTGTACTGGTTGCAATTCCTTTGAAATATATTGTTTGCCCCGGACGATAAATAGCCCTGTCGGTAAAAAGTGTCACCGTCTCGGAGTCATCGTCGTTATAATTGTAATTGTAGGAATATAAATAATTGTTTACAGCAACAAAATCGGCACCCTTTCTGATATCAGCATAATAGCTTCTGTAGTCATCATCATCTGGATTAAAACAAACATAACCGTTTGTATCAGTGAAAAGCTGCTTTACCCTATCGTAGTTATAAGAGCTGGTAATGTAATTATATTTCTCAGTGTAAAAAGTTATCTGAGCACCTTTTACAGGGTCTCCGGATGTTCTATCCATTACAAAAAACTCCAGGTCACCTGATTCGCTGGCCCTGTGAGTATAAATAAAATCTGTTATAAAAATGGCATTATACGACAAAAGCATTCTTTCGTCAGCAATATTATCGGATTGATGTAACACATACAAATAGTGGCCTTTGGGCAACGGTTTAACAAAATAGTTCCTCGCATGCATGTTCATGTCGGTTTCGTTGCCGAGGTCAATTTTCTCAGTGCTTACAATCGTTGACTTCGACAATAATTCAGCAATTTTATCTTCCCTGTCGTAGTATTTTCTCTCTATTTTGCGGTAATCTTCATAGTCGATCTTTAGCAAGCTCAGGTTAACTTTATTCACATTCCGGTAATATATCTGAACTTGAGTGTTTTTTCCGCTTCCACTATTATGCAATGAATACATTCCGGCTTCCTTCTTTTCGATTGAAGATTTCAGGTTCATGCACTTTGCCGATATGGTAGTGTCGGGATACATTTTCACTACCTGATCGACCAAATCGTATGCTTTTCGCATGTAGGGAGCATTTTTCCAGGATAATGTATCGCTGTAAGAGTATTTCGAGCCAATGGCGTAGTAGTAGTTTGCAATGAGTATATCGATTTCTGCAATTACCGGATTCTTAAAAAATTTATCGTGTAATGCCTGCATGGTATTCATCCATACTTTATCCTTTTCGGGATGCTGAACATGAATCCGGTAGTAATTCAGCCGGATCAGGTCAGCGAAAACCAGTGCTTCCGCGGATTTTGGGTCACTGAGCCTGAAATTAATCCAATCTTTCAGCACTTTGTGCGTATAGAAAGCATAAGATATTGAATCGTTTGCAAGAAAATCGGTCTCTGAAAAAACTTCAGCAGTTTCACAGTATTGAATGTTGGTAATAATCGCTTCATTTCTGTCGTAGTTGTTGCTGTACCAGTTTGAAACCGGAGTTGAAAAAAGCCTGTAAGCCATGTGCGAAAACAAATCGAAAACTGTCGGACATGATTTCTTTCCTTTTTCGGTAAATTCAATGAGTTCCGGGTATTTTTCGATGGGCTCCGTTTTCAGTTCATTGTTTAATGCCAGCACATAGTTTTTAATGATCTTATCTTTAAAATGACTAACATCCCAGGTGGCCAGGTCATCAGGTGTAAATTCGCTCAGGCGTGTTCGCTGGCCTATGACATAATAATTCATTTCAAGGTAATCGCTGTAAATTTCTGCAAGAAGCATATACCCGAAATATTTCGACTTACCGGGCATGATGTTAATATCCGCTTCAAGTTGTTTTATTACTTTGCTCAAACCATCTTCCTCGAGAGCATACATGTATTTATACCTGTACAAACAGCTTTTTGTAACCTGTTCGCTGTTTTGTTCCGCCATTGCTTTTTTGTAAATCGCCTCTACCACCTCTAAGGCTGATTTTGGCAGACCTTTCGATTCGAATTCCTTTACTTCATTCCATAACTCTTCATACGTTTTATCGGGAGGGGTAATTACGTTTTTCTGATAGAACTCACCCGAAAAAACCGAAATAATTATTGCAAACAAGGCAATTTTAAACATCAAAGTATTCATAGTAAAGATTTTTTAGTTAACACGACTTAGATGTTAAAGATGCAAAAATTTCACATGCTTCGTTATATTTTTTTTCAACTATTTTTAATTTCTCGGTAATTGCAATTTGTTAAGAAATCGCTTCCTAAATTGAATCAATACATTACATTTGCAAATAAAACAAAGCGATATGATAGTTTCGATGACGGGCTACGGGCGCACCAAAGTAGCAGTGAATGGCAAAAACATCAGTATTGAAATCAAATCAATCAACAGCAAGCAGCTCGATGTTTCGTTGCGGTTTCCTTCATTTTATAAAGAAAAAGAATCAGAAATCAGGGAGTTGCTATCTACAAAACTTCTTCGCGGTAAAATCGACTTTGCCCTTTATGCCGAACTCGACCCCGGTTTTCAACCAACAATAATCAATCACGAACTGGCATCGAAATATATAGCTGAAATGATTTCGCTTTGCGAAAAGCACAATATTTCTCCCGGCCCAGAAATAATTTCAAAAGCATTACAAATGCCTGATGTAATGACTTCAAGAAATGATGAACTTTCGACCGACGAATGGGAAATTATTAAATGCGCCTGTAAGGAAGCGGTTGAGCAGTTAACTGAATTCCGAAAAAGCGAAGGCAATGTTATTGGTTGTGATATTATGCTCCACATTAATAATATACTCGATTTGCTAATTCAGGTAGAAAAATTCGAAAAGCAGCGGATAAGTTTTATTAAAGAAAAGTTATTGCAACAGCTTTCAGAATTAATGCGACAATCTGATATAGATGGCGGAAGGCTCGAGCAGGAACTTATTTTTTATAATGAAAAACTAGACATCACCGAAGAAAAAATCCGGCTTAAAAAACATTGCGACTATTTCAAAGAGACCTTTAATACCGAAGAAAATTCAGGTCGAAAGTTGGGGTTCATTTCTCAGGAAATAGGCCGGGAAATTAATACATTGGGTTCGAAAGCCAACAATTCCGACATTCAAATTATTGTTGTACAAATGAAAGATGAACTCGAAAAAGTGAAGGAGCAATTGCTGAATGTTTTGTAATGACAAATATCCATGACCGCTGAATTTATTTTTTATCTGATACTTACAATACTTATCGCCGGATTTTTGATTGATATGTTTTTATCGTATCTGAACTATAGAAGCTCCAGGCAACCCATTCCTCAATTACTCGATGGGATTTACGATAATAATAAATATTTGGAACAACAAGCTTACATGAAAGCAAACCACCGTTTTGGGAACGTGAATTCCCTGTTCAGTTTGATTGTTATTCTGCTGATGCTGATTTTCGATGGTTTCAGCTATGCCGATAATCTGGCAAGAACAATCGGAGTCAGCGAGGTTTTTACAAGCCTAATATTCTTTGCTTTACTCGCTTTTGCAAACGAAATACTCAGCATTCCTTTCGATGTTTACGACACCTTTGTAATTGAGAAGAAGTTCGGATTTAACAAAACCAGCCCCAAAATTTATATTACCGACAAAATTAAGTCATGGCTTCTGATGGCCATAATCGGAGGCGGACTGATTACACTCATTACCTGGGTATATTATTACACGGCAGAATATTTCTGGGTTTTAACATGGGTGGCTATTTTTTTATTCAGTATTGTTGCCAATTTTCTGTATTCCGATTTAATTGTACCTCTTTTCAATAAACAGAAACCGCTCGAAGAGGGTGAATTGCGCACTGCAATCAGTGACTTTGCCGCCAAAGCAGGTTTTTCATTGAAAAAAATCATGGTAATCGATGGCTCAAAACGCAGCACAAAAGCAAATGCATATTTCAGTGGATTCGGGTCGCGCAAAAGGGTTGTTTTATACGACACCCTCATTGCCGAAATGCAGACCGATGAAATTGTTGCCGTTTTGGCCCATGAAATAGGGCACTATAAGAAAAAACACGTTCTGATTAATTTGATTGTTTCATCGGTTTCAACTGCCTGCGTGCTTTACTTGTTATCACTCTTCCTAAAATTTCCCGAGTTCTCACAGGCAATCAACATCGAAAATGCAAGTTTTCATTCGGGACTGTTGGTTTTTGGAATTCTGTTTACCCCTATTTCAGCCTTAGCCGGGATATTCACCAATATGAGCAGCCGACGACACGAATTTTCAGCCGACAAGTATGCAACAATGCAATACCATGCAAATTCCCTTATCAGTGCATTGAAAAAACTTAGCTCTCACAACATGGTGAATCTCACACCGCATCCATGGTTTGTTTTTGTTAATTACTCCCACCCTCCGCTATTGCACCGAATAAAAAGAATTAATGAAATAGAAGCAAAAAGTTGAAAAAATATTTATTTCGTTATTGTCGTTATCGGTTAAAAAATTAAATTTGCACAAAAATCATTCAAAGAAATGGACGATTATCACGAAGCGGGCAATTATTAATCAACCTTGTTGAAGTGGTAATCCATCCCTTCGGCAAGCTAAAATGCAAGGAGGGTTAACCAATGATTTCGTACTGGCAAATTATTACAAACGGTATCACACCTATTTCGGAATTTACCAAGGAATGTATTGTTAATGTTGTAAACCCGTCAACGGCGGAGTTCAATATTCTTACCACTACTTTCGGCCTTCCTGAAGACCTTATCGCTGACGTACTTGACCTTGACGAACGGTCCAGAATCGAGTTTGAGGATGACTTTGTTTTTATGATTATGAGAATTCCCGTAATAAACAATGAAAGCGGGATTCCTTTCAATACCATCCCCATGGGTGTTTTCATCAAAGGTCAGAACATATTTGTGCTTTGCCAAAAAGAAAATCAGGTAATCAATGGCTTTTTCAACAAGCAAATGCGGCGCAAATTCTTTCCACAGAATAAGGTTGACCTTGTGCTTTATTTATTTCTTCATGCCAATAACCTGTATCATCACTACCTGCGTGAAATCAATGCCCAAACCAATCTGGTTGAAAAAGACCTGGAACGTTCCATACGTAACAAAGAACTTCAGGGATTACTGAAGCTTGAAAAATGCCTTGTATATTTTACAACTTCTTTGCGGTCGAACGAATACATTCTCGCTAAATTAAAAAATTCAAGTTTTATCAGAAACAACGATTTCTCAGAAGACTTGCTCGAAGACGTTATAATTGAGAACAAACAGGCTATCGAAATGTCGAACATATACAGCGACATTCAAAGCGGAATGATGGATGCTTTTGCCTCAGTTATCTCGAACAACCTGAACATTGTAATGAAGCGACTCACAGCCATTTCCATTCTGCTTATGATCCCCACATTGATAGCCAGCTTGTTTGGAATGAATGTACCGAATTTCATGGAAGACTCAAATCTTGCCCTGGTCGGTATTTTGTTGTTTTCGGTACTTTTGTCGATAACAGGCTTACTGATTTTCAGAAAGAAAGACTGGTTTTGATACTAAAATGCTTCTTTTTTTCTCATAAAAATCAGGTAAAAACCCTACTAATAATGCAACTCTTTATAGGCTATTTACGTCTTTAAAATAAAGAGAATGTGTTATTAACATCTTAAATTCTTACGTCATGAAAAATTTTGATAGCTTTCCATTGTTAAAGATGAGTCTTAACTATGCGTTAGGAGTTATCGATTTCTCGGGCGAATTGGAAGATGCTCGAAAAAAAGTAATAGCCAAAAAGCTCCTTGAGGCTGGCTTTGCAATAAGTTCAAACCTGTATCAGGCCCGTAAAGCGGAAAGGCAGACCGATTACCTTTTTAGTATGAAAAATGCATTGCGTAACACCGATGAGTCGATTTACTGGCTTAAACAATGCCTGAACAGTGAAAATTACCCCAAAGACCCTGAACTAACCATGATGGGGCAAATGCTTATGAAAAAAATTGAGGAAAACCTGAGAACTCAAACACCCGACTTCAGGAAAGACACCTAACCAGGGTATTAGGCTGCAAACAACTTACAGGTAGTGAGAAGCTGCCTGTATTTTTTTATTCATCCGAATAAAGTTACCTACAGGAATTACTTTAGCATAAAATTCACTTATCTTTACTTCTTATTTTCAAAAAGAAAAAAATATGAAATATGCTGCATTGGTTATTTTTGTGTTGTGTTTTTTATCGGTACAATCAAAAGAATTTTCAAGACTTCTGCGATTTCCTGATGTTTACGACAATCAGGTAGTATTTACTTATGCCGGCGATTTATATACGGGTGAGTTAGCGGGCGGAACCGCACGGCGGCTCACTTCAGGGCAGGGAAATGAGATATTTGCCCATTTTTCGCCCGATGGCAGCATGATAGCGTTTACCGCACAATACGATGGCAACACCGAGGTATATGTAATGCCTTCGGAAGGGGGAACTCCTTTGAGGCTTACCTACACTGCCACACTTTCGCGGGATGATCTGAGCGATCGCATGGGCCCTAACAATATTGTAATGGGATGGAGCCACGATGGTAAAAAAGTTATATACCGCAGCCGGAAAGCCACATTCAACGACTTCGTCGGACATTTATTCATGGTTCCGGTAGAGGGTGGAATGTCGGAGCAAATACCCTTTTCAACTGGAAGCTGGTGTTCGTTTTCGGATGATGGAATGATGATTGCCTTCAACAGGGTTTTCAGGGAATTCAGAACATGGAAATATTACAGGGGCGGTATGGCTGATGATATAAGAATACACGATTTTAGAACGCAAACGACGGAGAATATTACAAATAACGATGCTCAGGATATTTTCCCGATGTGGCATAAAAATCTTGTTTATTTTCTTTCTGACCGCGACCGCACTATGAATCTTTTTGCCTATGACACCATAACCAAAAAAACATCAAAGCTTACCAACTTCACCCTTTACGATATTAAATTTCCCAATATCGGCAACAACGGTATTATCTTCGAAAATGGCGGATGGTTATACTATTACAGTTTCGAGAAAAAAAATGTTGAGCTTCTGTATATCACGGTTTCGGAGGATAACAGTGGCTCAAGAATAAGCTACAAAAATGCATCAGAAAGAATTAACTCCTGGTCGCTATCACCCGATGGAGTGCGCATTGCTTTTGGTGCACGCGGCGACGTTTGGTCGGTACCTGCTGAAGAAGGCATTTCAAGGAACATTTCATCCACGTCAGGGGTTCATGAACGCAATGTGCGGTGGTCGCCCGATGGGAAATATATTGCTTATATTTCGGATGAAACCGGTGAAACCGAAGTATTTTACAGCAAGGCTGACGGTAGCGAAAAACCAGTTCAGGTAACAAAAGCTGCCGACACCTATACCTATTCCCTGAAATGGTCGCCCGATAGTAAAAAAATATTGTACCACGATAAAAGAATGCGTTTGCAGTACACCGATATCGTTTCAGGCAGCACAGTGCTGGTTTGTGCTTCAGAGGTTACAGAAACCGGCGATTACAACTGGTCGCCCGATAGTAAATGGATTGCTTACATGAACAGTGATACTTCGCGTATCGCAAAAATTTTTCTTTTCAGTACCGAAACAAAAAAGAGCCATCAAATTACTTCCGACTGGTACGATTCTTACAATCCAGTGTTCAGCGACTGCGGAAAGTATCTGTTTTTTGTTTCAGATCGTGATTTCAACCCCATATATAGCGAAACCGAGTGGAATCATGCCTATCAGGACAGGGCTAAAATTTATTTTATTACATTGAATCGAAACGATTTATCGCCATTGGCCCCAAAAAACCAGGAGGTTGAAGTAGCTCCTGATGAAGTAAAAAATATCAAAACCGATAAAGGCAAATCAAGAGAAAAAGAGAAAGAAAATGAAAACAGCAACGCAGTTAAACCCGTAGTAATTGACCTTGAAAACCTTGGTCAACGCATTTCGGCACTTCCGGTTCAAGCAGGCAATTATTGGAATCTGTGCGTATTCGATAATAAGGTATATTACAACTATTCCAGGATGAATGAATCTGCCTCGCTAAGGTTGTTTGACTTATCGAAAAAAGAAGAAAAAAACCTTGGGAACTACAGCAGTTTCGAAATATCGATAAACAGAAAAAAAATGGCATTGCCCCAATCGGGCAACTACTATATAATTGACCTACCTACAGCCAATATCAATGTAAACCAATCTGCCAGTGTAAATTTGGACAATATGTATGTGTGGGTGGATCTTCAACAGGAATGGAATCAAATTTTCGAAGAAACATGGAGACAAATGCGCGATTTTTTCTACGATCCCGGAATGCACGGAGTTAGCTGGGCTGACATCAGGAAGAAATATGAACCTTTGGTTGCATTTGTAAACAACAGGCACGACCTTAATTACATCCTCGGTGAAATGATTGGTGAACTGAATATCGGGCATGCTTACACTGGTGGAGGCGAATGTCCGCAGCCGCAAAGAGTGAAAACCGGACTATTGGGAGCTGAGATTAGCAAACACGAAAGTGGCTATTTCAGAATTGACAAGATTCTACTTGGTGAAAGCTGGGTAAGCAACTGCAGGTCACCACTGGTGGGGCAAGGAATGGAAATTACAGAAGGTGACTTCATTATTGCTATCAACGGTAAATACCTGAAGGACGTTCCCGATATCTACAGTTTGCTCGTTGGGAAAGCCGATGTACAAGTGGAAATAACGTTCAGCAGCAAACCCGATGGAAAAAACACACGGAAATATATAATCGTACCCGTTGATAGCGAAGATAAGCTCTATTATTACACTTGGGTGCAGCATAACATCGACTATGTGAACAAAGCTACCAACGGACAAGTTGGGTACATTCATGTACCTGATATGGGTCAGGAAGGCCTGAACGAATTTGTAAAATACTTCTATCCGCAACTTGCAAAAAAAGCAATTATTATCGATGATCGCGGGAATGGCGGAGGCAATGTGTCGCCCATGCTCATTGAGCGCCTTAGACGTGAAGTTTCGATGATGGCCATGGGTAGAAACGCTGATATACCTTATACCAAACCGCGCGAACTCCTGAACGGACCCAAGGTATTACTGATAAACCAATATTCAGCCTCCGACGGTGATTTATTCCCGTACCAATTTAAAAAGCACAAGCTCGGGAAAGTAATCGGAGTGCGCACATGGGGTGGTGTTGTCGGTATCCGAGGATCGTTGCCTTTTATTGATGGTGGACTGTTGATGAAACCCGAATTTGCGCACTATTCTGCCGAAGGAAAAGGTTGGATAATTGAAGGATATGGCGTAGATCCTGACATTTATATTGACAATGATCCGTATCTGGAATTTACCGGCGTTGATACTCAACTCGACAAAGCTATTGAAGTAGCCCTTGAGGAGTTAAAAAACAACAATTATAATTTGCCCGGCATACCAGAATTCCCGGATAAGTCGCGATAATATGATTGTTCTGATTTCTTAAGTTTTTATTTTAATTTGAATATTGTTTTGTAAGATTTTATATTTTTACAGCGAATTTTAACGTTTAATCAATTAAATTATAATTATGAAAAATTTCATGTATCTTTTCTTAGCACTAAGCATCAGCATTGCTGTTGTATCATGCGGAAATAAGAAAGACAAAGAAGAAACCAAAAAAGCAGAAAATCTGGCTGATCTTAAAACGAAGTACGATGGTAAACAATTCAAGGATTGCGACGAGTATTTTGCCGCTGCCGATGAAATGCTGGATGTAATGGTTGCTACAGTTAAAAAAGCGGATGCCGGCGACGAAAAAGCAAAAGCTGAGTTTAAAGATCTGGTTTCATTTCTTGGTCAGTTCGAAACCGAGGGTGAAAAATATAAAACTGAATGCCCTGATAAATTCAAAGAATTCGAAAAGAAATCTGATGAAAAAGCAAAGCCTATTGAAGAGGCCATTATGAAGCTTACATTCGATATGATGCAGGATGAAATGCCTTCTGTAGAAGACAGCCTGCAAGCCATTTCGAATGAAGTTGAAAACAAGATCGAAGGCATTCAAACCGAAGGCAACAACAAACTGGATGCGCTGAAGAAAAAGAAATAAACTTAACAATACTGAAGAAAGCAGGTCTTAAGCCTGCTTTCTTTGTTTTATAATTAAAACATTTTCGAAACAAAGCTGTTAAAACTTTACATGAAAAGCTTTTTAAGTAAGAACAAATTTTATTAGATTTACCGTTTTATAAAACTTAAAAAAATGGCAGATATTTCTACGGTTTATATGGGCATGAAGCTCTCGAGTCCGATTATCGTGAGCAGTTCTGGTTTAAGTAAAAGTCCGGAACAGATTGTTAATGCTGCAGGCTACGGAGCAGGTGCAGTTGTAATGAAATCGTTGTTCGAAGAACAAATACGTCACGATGCTGGTAAAGCTATTACCGATACGCATAATCATTACCCTGAAGCAGAAGACTATATCAATAATTATTCAAGGCATAATTCTGTTTCGGAATATATTGAGCATATTAAAAATATTAAAAGAGAAGTGTCGATTCCTGTTATTGCCAGTATTAATTGTATCAGCCATAAAGAATGGATGGGTTTTGCAAAAGATATTGAGCAAGCCGGAGCCAATGGACTTGAATTGAACATGTATATTATTCCTAAAGACATTAATCAGGCACCCGGAGTTGTTGAACAGAAATATTTCGAAATAATAGAGACTTTGCTAAAAAACATATCTATTCCCGTTGCAATTAAAATCGGAACCTATTTCAGCAACCTTCCGTGGTTTGTAAATCAAATGAAAATCAGGGGTATCAACACTTTTGTTCTGTTTAACCGCTTCTATGAACCCGATATTAATATCGACACGCTCCAAATGGTGTCGTCGAGTGTATTCAGCAAAGAATCCGATATTCGCGGTAACCTGCGCTGGATTGGGATGATTAATGGTCTGGTAAAAGATGTTGAGCTGTCGGCCTCCACAGGTATTCACGACGGAGCTGCAGTTATTAAAGAAATACTTGCCGGAGCTCAAACCGTTCAGGTTTGCTCGGTACTTTACAAAAAGGGCATGAAAGTGATTGAGTCAATGATTGATGAAATGCAAGAATGGATGGATGATCATAAATATACCAGCCTAAGCAACTTCAGAGGGAAACTCTCCTACTCCAACATTACTGACCCTGAGACCTATGAGAGGGCACAATTCATTAAATACTTCAGCTCCCTGGAATAGATTTATCGGTTGCGTGAACTGATTTTATTGTAACCAACCAGACGTTCGTAACCAGCGCTTATATCGTTGTGATACACAAATATTTGGTAATCGTTTTCAGTTTGCCAAAAACTTCCTTCAAAGTGCACATTATCGAATTGTCCATCGGCGGCAAGTACATAACGATAGTTGTAGTACCCCTGCTTTAGCAGTAACAGCAATTCGTACCCCTTTAAGTCCTTATTATATTTCATCTCCGACCATTCGTCAAATTCCCAGTTTGTAAGCGCACCATACACATAAATCTTTCGGTTTGCAGTGAGCATGTCCGTCTTTAACACAAAATGTACAAATGTGTAATCGGCATCAGTGTTATTGTCGATTACGGTTTCTTCCTCCGATTTAATAACATAGCAACCATTAATATCCTCCACTGAGCTGTACTTATCGAAATACCGCGAGCTTTCACTGAATAATTCCACAAAATAATAAGGTTTATGATACTCAACCGATCTTATTTTGTCCATCAATATCTTCAGGTTGCGTGTGGAGAAGTAGCGAAATTCGTTTGAACCGGAAAAAATCTGCTTATCTTCAATATCAAACACCAGCTCATCCGATTTAACAAACATAGGCTCCATTTTTGTTTTGGCTGTACTCCAATCATTGTTTTGAATTACAACTACATTTAGTTCAACAAAAGGATTATACAGAGGGTAGTTTCTCCGGTCGATGATGAAACTTACTTTTTGACCTGTACTATATTCTGCACCGGTAGGCTGATAGACACCTCCGGTAATTGGCATTTTATTTTCGTACAGCATAAACCTATACGAACACACCAGCTTTTTACCTTCATCATCATTGGTATAAACCACCAGGAGGTAATTCCCCGAATAATTCAATTGCAGGTCTTCATTGGGCAATTCAATGGAATAGTGTGTGTATTGCAGAAGAGTATTCCGCGAGGCCTGATAGTTGCGTACCGGGTTCTCCTCAAAACCTGAAGCATATTCGAAAT
>ENA-UPTA01000930-UPTA01000930.1-activated-sludge-metagenome-genome-assembly--contig:-NODE-930-length-33483-cov-5.473076_pt1 | contig 33483 bp, 26 predicted proteins | sample MGYA00238184_ERZ773361 | MGnify/ENA primary metagenome ERZ773361 (study PRJEB29100, sample SAMN05720205) | activated sludge metagenome | isolation source: anaerobic digester from wastewater... | reverse complement strand
TGTCTCTGGCGGGGATGGCCTCGCTGTATCTGGGCGCAAGGGCCTCGGGCGGGGCCCGCGGCGGTCTGTGGCTCGGCGGCCCGGTGTTCGAGAAGTATCAGGACCCCGAGAGATGGGTCCGGACGGTCAAAAAGCTGGGGTACAGCGCCGCATACTGCCCTGTGGGCGCTGAGGCCGCCGACGAGGTGGTGAAGGCCTATGAACGGGCGGCTCAGAAGGCGGACATCATCATTGCGGAGGTGGGGGCCTGGAGCAACTCGATCAGTCCGGACGAGGAGAAGCGCAAGGCCGCGTTGGAGAAATGCCGCCAGCAACTGGCCCTGGCAGACCGAATCGGGGCCCGCTGTTGCGTGAACATCACCGGCTCGCGCGGGACACAGTGGGACGGCCCGGCGGCCGAGAACTTCACGGAGGAGACGTTCGACATGATCGTCGAGACGACGCGCGGGATCATCGACGACGTCAAGCCCACGCGGACGTGGTTCGCCCTGGAGACGATGCCCTGGGCCTATCCGGATTCGGCGGATTCCTACGTGCGTCTGATCCAGGCGATCGATCGCGACCGTTTCGCGGTGCATCTGGACCCGGTGAACCTCGTGTGCAGCCCGCAGCGATACTACGCCAACGGCAGATTGATTGCGGAGTGTTTTGAGAAGCTCGGGCCTTATATCAAGAGCTGTCACGCCAAGGACATCATCCTGCACCCGAAGCTGATGACTCACCTCGACGAGGTGCGTCCGGGCCAGGGCGGACTCGACTACGCAACGCTCCTGCGAGAGTTGAGCAAGCTGCCCGGTGTGCCGCTGATGCTCGAACACCTTTCGAACGCCGAGGAATACGAACAAGCGGCCGCGCACATTCGGTCGGTCGCGCGAGAGCTGGGGTTGTCGTTCGCCTGATCCGGCGAAATCACTCAGCCGGTCGGTTGCCGCGATGGACGGCGCGTCGGCCGTAGCGGTCGCGGATGGCGTCCATGGCCCGGTCGAGCCTTTCGAGTTTCTCCGCCTGCGGGTCGGGAAACAACGTGGCCTGACCGGCCTCTTGCGATTCGAGGCCCGTGGCGCCAAATCCGAGAAGGCGAAGCGCGCCCGATGCGCTCTGTTGCCATTGCCGAAACACGCGCTCGGCAGTGGCCCACAGCACCTGCGTCAGATTCGTGGCCTCGCCGAGCGTCTCGCTTCGCGTCACCGTACGGAAATCTCCGTATCGCAACTTGAGCGTCACGGTACGGGCCTTCAGCTGGCGGCGACGCAGCCGTTGCGCAACCTCCTCCACCTGTTCGAGGAGGACTGCGAGCAGGATAACAGGATCGCTGACGTCCGTGGCGAAGGTCTGTTCGCTCGAAAGGCTCTTGGCCTGTCGGGCCGCTTCGACTTCACTGTCATCTTCTCCCCGGGCCAGCCTCAGCAGTTCCGTTGCGCCGTTGCCCACGAGGCCCCGCAGCTCGACCTCGGGTGTCGCGCGAAGGTTGGCGATAGTGCGAATTCCTCGCGAATGCAGCGCCGTCTCCGTCACCTTGCCTACGCCCCAGATGCGCCCCACGCCGAGCGGATCGAGGATCTCCTGTTTGTTCTGCTCGGTGATGACGACGAAGCCGTCGGGTTTCTTCAGGTCGGAGGCGAGCTTGGCGAGGAACTTGTTCGGCGCCACGCCGACGGAGGCGGTCAGTTGCGTCTGAGAAGCGATTTGCTCCTTGATAGCGCGTCCGATCCGCTCGGCCGACCCGAACAGGTTCGTGCAGGCGGTCACGTCCAGAAACGCCTCATCGAGCGAGATCGGCTCGACCAGCGGCGTGTACCGCTCGAAGATCGACTGAATCGCGTGTGAGACCTCCGCGTATCGCTCCATGCGGACGGGCAGAAGAACGGCATGGGGACAACGCCGCAGCGCCTGTGCCGTCGGCATGGCGCTGTGGACTCCGAACTTGCGGGCCTCGTACGAGGCGGCGCTGACCACGCCCCGCGCCTTGGGGTCGCCTGCGACGATGACGGCTTTGCCTCGCAGCTCGGGTCGATCGCGCTGCTCCACGGAGGCATAGAAGGCGTCCATGTCCACGTGAATGATCTGATGGGTCCTTTGGGTATCCATGTGCTTGATTCTTTCCAAAGACTATTCTACCAGTCCAACGACCGGGAGCAACGCCTTTGACAGAAGCAGGGTATGCATGATATGCTCGGCCCTCGATGAGCGCAGCATGCGTGGTTTGGTGGTAAGGAGGACTGCATGAGTGAACAACATACCTGTGTCCGTTTCCTGCGGCGTCCGTGCTTGGCTTTCAGTCTGGTTCTGACGGCTCTCCTGACCGGTGCCGCCGCAGCCGGCCGGGGAAGCGATCTGCAAGTTATCCTCCCCGATGTGAAGCATCCGTATCTGGCCTGTACCGCCGAAGAGCTGGACCGGCTGCGCCAGGCCCGTCGCGGCCCCGAAGTCATACGCGACGGCGTGGTTTCAGTCCCGACATCCGTTGGGATCGAGATCGGAATCAAAGAAGCGGAGGGATTCATCGGCGAGCCGATCCGCTTTCCGCCTCGCGGCGGACAGCACAACCAGTGGTATCAGTGCGACCAGTGCGAGACGGCCCTCCAGACCATTGACGAGACCCATCACCAGTGCCCCAGGTGCAGGAAGGTGTATTCAGGGCATCCCTACGACGACGTGATCTTCAGCCGGCGGCATGGGCGCAACCTCCAGCGGATGGAGACGGCGGCTTGGGCCTATGCGATCTGTGGCCGGGAGGAATTCGCCAAATACGCCGCCAGGGTTCTGCTGGGCTACGCGGACCGGTATCGCGCCTATCCCTATCACAGCGCGTCTTTGAAGACCGACGACTCCTGGGGGAACAAGGCGGGGGGGCACCTCTACGAGCAGACGCTCACCGAGGCTTCGGCGCTGGCGACGTCCATCGGGCCGGCGTACGATCTGATCTACGATTCGGGTGTCCTCTCGGCAGAGGATCACCACAAGATCGCGGAGGGACTGCTGCTGCCCATGCTGAACACGATTGACCGGAACAAGGCGGGCAAGAGCAACTGGCAGACGTGGCACAACGCCGCCATGATGTGGGGCGGTGCGCTGCTACGCGACGCGGACTGGATTCGCAAGGCTATCGCGGACCCGGAAAACGGATTCTACCATCAGATGGACGTCTCCGTTTCGCGGGAAGGGATGTGGTATGAGAACAGTTGGGGCTATCACTTCTACACGCTGCGGGCCCTGGTGATCACGGCGGAGACGGCCCGTCGGTTGGGGATCGATCTCTGGGGCGATGAGCGGTTGAAGAGGATGTTCACGCTGCCGATCGAGTATACGATGGCGGACGGGATGCTGCCCCGGTTCGGCGACGACGTGAATTCGTCGGTCAAAAGCGTGAGCGTCCTGTACGAGCCGGCGTATCATGCCTACCGGGATCCGCGCATACTGGCGATGTTGCCCGGTGAGCCGGGTTCTGACGGCCTGCTGCTGGGCCGTCAGGCGGGGAACGTCGCCGATGGGCCGGTTCTGCAAAGCAAGGTCTTCGAGGACGCGGGGCATGCGATCCTGCGGGCCGGCGGTCCGGCGGGACTGACGGCCGCCATGACATTCGGTCCCTATGGCGGCTTTCACGGACACTTCGATAAGCTGAGCTTCGTCCTCTATGGGTATGGCAAGGAACTCGGCGTCGACCCGGGCCGGGCCAGGAGCCAGGCCTATCGCCTGCCCATTCATGGCCACTGGTACAAGGCGACCATCGGACACAACGCGGTCCTCGTCAACGGCCGCAGTCAGGCGCCGGCCACCGGCAAATTGGCTTTGTTCGAACGGGCGGACGGCTACGTGGCCGCCGGCGCCGCCTGCGAAGCCGCGTATCCCGGCGTGAAACACGAACGATTGCTGGTGATGACGGAAACCTATCTCCTGGTGCTCGACAGACTGCACGCCGATCGGGACCGGCGTTTCGACTGGCTGTATCACAGCAGGGGCGCCCGAGTGGTTTGTGGGGCTGCTGTGGAGAACGCTGATCGTCGAGATGACTGCCCCGGCAGCGAATACATTCAGAACATGATGCAGGGCACGACGGATGCGATGATCCGCGTTGTGTTCGAGGATGCGGCCGTGCCCACGTATCTGACGTTGGCCGCGCAGCAGGGGACCATCGTGGCGGTCGGGGACGGTGTCGGAGGCTCGGTGACGGATCGCGTGCCCATGGTCATGATCGGCCGCGAAGGACGCGATACAAACTACGCCGCCGTTCTCGAACCGGTCCCTGCCAGCGGCAGACCAACCGTCACAGGAGTCCAACTCGGTGAGGAAGACGGTCGCCTCGACGTCATCGTTGAGCAGGGTTCGTCCCAAGACCGGATCCGCATCGACTTGGACACAGGGCTGACCGTTCGTCTGTCACGCTGAAGACGACCCATGAGGAAATGGCGGCCGGTCACGCTAAGTTGACCTTCGCACGATCAGATGGGTCTGGATGACTTCGGTCTCGCAGACCGGCTCATGCGAAGGATGGTCGATCCGCCGCAGCAGCATCGCGGCGGCGATCTTGCCGATCTCGTAGGGCGACTGCGAGACCGTTGTCAGAGGCGGATCGAGGTATGACGACAGCCGGTTGTCGCCAAAACCCGCCACCGCGACGTCGCGAGGGATCTCCAGGCCGATCTGCCTGATCTCGGCGTGGACGCCGCGAGCCACCGGGTCGTTGACGGCGAAGATCGCGTCGGGCATCCGTCCTCGCGCGTGAATCCGTCGAAGGGCGGCCACGCCGTCTTCTTCCTCGAAGCCGCCACGGATGATGGATGCGCCGGTCCCATTGAGGCCGTGCTTCTTCAATGCGTCGAGGTATCCTCGGCAACGATCGCGTCCGATAGAGGTGTTCTCCGGGCCGGCGACATGGGCGATGTTCCGGTAGCCGCGCTGGATCAGGTGCTCGACCAGTCTCATCGCGCCGCCGTAGTCGTCCACGACCACCCGGCCGGCTTCGACGTCCTCACACACGCGGTCGAAGAAGACCAGGGGGATGCCTTGCCGCCGGAGCGCCTGGAAGCCCGCCCCGGACGTGGTTGTCTGGGCTACCGAAACAAGGACGCCGCCGACACGATTGGAGATCAGGGTGCGCAGGTGGATGGCTTCCCGCTCGGAGCTCTCGTTGGATTGGCAAACGACCGTGTTGAACTCCCGGCCGTATGCGATCTCCTCCACGCCGCTGATGACGGCGGAGAAGAAGTCGTTCTTGATGGACGGTACGATGACGCCCAGTGTGCTGGAGGCCTGATTCTTCAGACTCTTGGCGATGGAGTTGGGATGATAATCCAGTTCTCTCGCCAGCGACAGGACGCGGCGTTTCGTCGCCGGACTGATATCCGGATGGTCGCGCAGCGCCTTCGAAACCGTCGTGTAGTGCAGACGGAGTTTCCTGGCAATGTCCTTGACCGTTACCTGTCGTGCTGCCATAGGCCCGTCGCTTCTCGTGGAAAGGGCTTGATCGAACGTGTGATATAACGTTAGAGATACCCGGATCTCCCTGCTTTGTCAACGCAATTCCGTCCCGCGCAGCAGGTGCGTTTACGAGGCAGCGCCTTCGCCCGTGTCGTCGAAACCGGGGGAGCCGCCTGTGTCGGCGCTGGGGCGCCATGCGCCCTCCTGGCCCAGAGAATCCGGGGCGGACGTCGCCGGATCTCTGACGGTGAGCGAGAAGCCCCGCCCGTCGGTGACATCATACCACCTGTCGTCGAACTCGAAATCATGGATGGTTGTGCCTATCGCGTCCTGAAAGACGATGCGCTCGCCTGCGTTGCTCAGGTTGCCCGTGTACTGCCCGGCGATGGGGAGGCCTCGCCAATAGCGGTTCTCAAAGGCAACCGGGTCCTGAACGAGGAGGACGTAGCTCCCTGGTGACAGATCGATGGACGGAAACGCAAACTCGATGCCGTCGACGAACCGGACCAGGTTGAGATTGATGGTCTCGGGGCCGACATTGGTCAGCTCGATGTATTCGGTGTTGGGATCGGTCGGGTGATACATGATCTCGCTGATCCACAGGCTCTCGGCCACCGGGCCCACGGAGTAGGTTGCCTCATTCAAGGCGCTCCACGCGCCTCCGGAAAAGACGCGGGCCTTGACGTGAACGCTGTGCGTCAGTGGGACCGGAGCGGCGTAGGCGGTCGCCGTTGCGCAGATGTGGCCACCGCCCCCGGGAACGCCCTGGCCGACGACGAGCATGGCCGAAATCAGGAAGTCGGAGCTTGTCGCCCTTCGTTGAGTCCGTGGATGGCCAGGAGATTCTCGCCCGGGCGGAGCAGGTCCGCTGCATCCGCGAGGGCGATGTTCTCAAGCTCGATCGCCACGATGTCTGAGTTGAACGCTGCCGCAGAGGAGGTCCAGGTTGGCTCGCCCTCGCAGTTCCGTCGGGCGATTTCGACGCCGTTGAGGTAGGCGACAAAGCCGTCGTCGTAGCGGATGCGAAGCAGGAGGCCTGAGGAGGAAGACAAATCGCGGTCGACGACGAAGGGAATGCGGATGCAGCAACTGGCGTTGGCGGCGTACATCGCGTCCTGCACGTCGATGTCGAAGAATGCCTCGTAGCCGGTGCTCCGCTCGAAACCGACGCCTCCGGCCCCGCCGGTCCAGTCCGAATCGTCAAAGCCGACGTCGCTGCGCCAGGCCTCGTCGATCGGTCCGGTCGGAACGAGCACGCGCTTGGGTGCCTCTTCCGCCACGAGAACGCCCGTGCCGCCCTGGGGTACGCCCTGGCTGGGGTTTCGTGGATCACTGCCGTCCACGGTGTACCAGGCCGTACCTGCGGCGCTGCTGATGGTCAGCATGTCACCGGTCGCGGCTCGTCCACCGTGCTGATAGGCGCCATTGATATAGAAAACCGGAGCCGCCACGTTCGGATACAAGCCGGCGCTGCGGAACTGATCCAGTGCGATGCGCGAGCGCTGCGGAAACCATCCCGTCAGGAGGCTGTTCAACTCGTTGCGCCACTCGACTTCTCGCGTGTAGGGACTGGAGCGGTGCTGGTCTCCCCACCGCGCGGATTCGGCGGCGATCGGGCCTTCGATCACGTCGATGATCTCCATGTACCTTGCGGCCGGCGCGTTGCGCTCGGGATGAGCCGGGTCCCAGGCGGGATTGCCCGAATCGACGTACAGAGGTCCGTGGTTAAAGAAGGCCCTGTGGACGTGGTCGGCAAATCGCAGGCGGAATTCCCCGCTGGCGCGCAGGTACTGGAAGGGGGCCGCGACGCCGCTGCCGTTGCCGATCTGATTCGTGTAGATGCTGCAACCCAGATTGAGCGTCCACTCGGCATCCCACGTGAAGAACTTGAACCCCGTGCTGTCAGGCGTGTTCTCCCGTCCGACGTAATAGTTCTTGTGTGGCCAATCGCTGTTGCCCCCGTAGAGGTTGGCGATCATGTAGCCGATATAGTGGTCGATGTCCACGTACGAGGCCGTCTCGGGATCGTCGGTTCCGTCCGCGTACTTGCCCTGAAGGGCGTAGTACGCTGCCGTTCGTTCTTCTTCGGTAGACGCACTCGCCACATCCTGGGCCAGCGCCGTCATTGTGTACCAGGCGTTTGTTGCACGCGTGCTGCGGGCGGTATCGCTGCCGGCATTCGTGGGCGCGCCGGAGTTCAGACCGTCCCATTCGTTGCTGTCGCAGTCGAAGTAGGCGGCCCCGAAGCCGGCGTCCGGCCGTTCCACGAGGTTGTACAGGCCCCAGTACACGCCGTTGAGGTAAAGATGGACGTGGGTCCCGTGTGAGCCCATCGCGCCCAGGGCCAGTTGCGTGCGACGCATGAACTCGTCGCGGGCGTACTGAGGCTGGCCCGGGGCGCCGCTCCATTGCCATCCATCATTGAACTCGGCCCGCAGGATGAGCGAATCGAATTCGTCCGTGGCCTCAGGGCCGAACAGCGGATACTTCAGCTTGGCGGCGCCGTAGATCCCTTTGAAGAGGAGCCGGAACGATTTCTTGTCCTCGCGACGGCCCACGTCTCCATAGATGCGGGCGGCGCAGTTGACGTGGAATCCGTCGCTGCTGTCGGGCCGGATGAGTTCCACGGACGCTGGACGCTCTGAGCGATCTCCCTGGGCGCTAGGATTCGAGTAGATTCCGTTTTGACCGAAGAGATCGTCCACGCTCATCACGATCGACAGCGAGTCGATCGCCTTGAGATCGTCGATCAGCTCATCGCGATAGAGCGGGTTGTTGACCACGCGGGGGTCCATCTGATAGTCGGCCCCGGTTGAACCCCACATCGCGGGAAAGCCGGCGATGTACATCGGCTGCGTGACGACGTTGTCGAGGAAGATGTAGCTCTGGGTGTCGATGTTGCTCGACTGCCAGCCGGCCTTGGTCGCCTGGGCGCGCAGGCACGTCGTGGCGGTGATCCGGATCGGCTCTCTGTAGATCTGGCCGAAGGTGGCGCGTCCTCTCTGGATGATCGGCTCGCTGCCGTCGAGAGAGTAGTAGATGACCGCGTCCGGCGTCTTGCACGACAGCGTCACTTCGAACGGTTCCTCGTAGAAGCCGCGATCACGGCTGAACTTCGTGTCGGCCACGACGCCCAGATAGGCCTCGCTGTTGGCAGTGCCGGGGGTCGGTGTGCCCATGAACCGCCAGTCCTCCACGGTGTCGGGCGACCGGCCGTATGAGATGTCGGGAGTCTGCTCGGGATATTCGACACGATCGATCAGAGTCGTCCCGTCGCCTTCGATGAGGAGCACCTCTCCCTTGTTGGCGCTCAGCTTGAAGCCGGCGTGAAGCCCGGGATCGGCCGTGTCTGCGTCGGCCCATACGATCAGGAACCCGCCGGCCTCGATTGTCGTCGCGGCCGGAGCGTCCGTGGGAATCGGCCACTTGGCCGGTTCATCGGCGTCATCGCTCAGATACATGCCTGCCAAGTTGAAGGGAGCATCCCCATAGTTGTGGATCTCGATCCAGTCGTCAAACTGGTTCTGGGGGTCCTTGATGGTGCTGCTATTGGCCGCCATGATCTCGTTGATCCGCACGGAGGCGCCCGCCGCGCCCAGGCCACCAAGAGATAGGACTGCCGCCATCGCAGCAAGGGCAATTCGCAAAGGAGAGCGCATTGTCTTGATCCTCATTGAAATGGTCACTGACCATCCGCCTTTCCGCCTTCTCGCACGCTGCACGCAGGCCGGAACACCTCACAAACCCTATTCTAACAACTCGGTCCGCCCGGATCAACATGCTCGGGCCCGGAATCATCGGAGATTGTCGCCGCCGGCGGGACCGGGTATAATCGCAGCGGTTCGTATGTGCAGTGCTCAAAACAGTGTCCATGTGACAGGCGGGACCGCCGTTGCGGCCTGCCCGGCCCTGAAGGAGGCACGAACATGAAGCAGTCCCTCTCTCGTCGCACATTCCTGAAAAGCAGCGTGGTTGGAGGCGCCGCCCTGGCCTTCCCCGCCGCGAGCTACTCCCGCATCATCGGCGCCAACGACCGCATCTCCATCGGGATCATCGGTTGCGGCGACCGTGGCGTCAACGCGCACATGAAGGGGGTTCACGCCTACGCCAAGGAGCAGAATATCGAGATCACCGCGGTTTGCGATCCCTGGCGCGTCCGCCGCGAGGTCGCGTCGGCCCAGGCTGCCGAGTGGTACGGCCGGCCGGCCCGGCAATTCGTTTCGTACCGCGATCTGGTCGCACTCGACGACGTCGACGCCGTGATGATCGCCTCCTGCGACCATCAGCATACTACCCACCTCAAGGCGGTTGCCGAAGCCGGCAAGGATGTCTACTGCGAGAAGCCGCTGGCGATGCGCATGGACCGGCTGTGCGATGCGTACGACGCCGTCAAGAAGGCCAAGATCGTCGCCCAGGTCGGCACTCAGTTGCGCAGCCTGCCGAGCTTTGCCGGCTGCCGGAAAGTGTACCGCTCGGGCGTTCTCGGCGCCGTGGGGCGAATCGAGCAATGCCGCAACGCCGAACGACCCTACTGGTATTCTTACGTCAAGGACGTGAAGGAGCAGGACGTGGACTGGAAGGAGTTCCTGCTGGACCGGCCTTCCCGGCCTTTCGATCCGGTGCTCTACTCCGGCTGGTATGGCTATCGCGATTTCTCCGACGGTCCCGTCTGTGGGCTCGGTAGCCATTTCATCGACCTGGTCCACTACATCACCGGTGCGACCTTCCCCACGAGCTGCGTAAGCCTGGGCGGAACCTTCGTCTGGAAGGACGAGCACAAGTTCACCTGTCCCGACCACGTTCAGGCGCTCTGGATTTATCCCGAGGGCTTCATGGTCAGCTACTCGACCAACTTCGGCAACGGCAGCGGCAACAGCTTCAAGATCTTCGGGGACCAGGGCGTGCTGGACATGGTGACCTGGACTGCGCCCGTCCTGAGCGCCGAAGGCGGCGGCAAACGCATGGGCGAGATCCGGGGCCGCAATCCCGTCGAGGACGTGCCACAGCCGGAGCACTTCCTCAACTGGCTCCAGTGCCTGCGGTCGCGGCAGACGCCGAACGCATCGATCGATGCCGGATATCAACATGCGGTCGCCTGCCTGATGGCTGTTCGCGCCTTCGACACCGGCAAACGCATGATTTACGACGCGCAGAAGCGTGAAATCCGCGAAGGGTGATCTTCTCTGGAGAGTATGAGACTATGAAGACACGCAGACAGAATGAGAATCCGTCGATGGACACACTTTCGCGTCGTGGGTTCCTGACTCAGGCGGTCCAGATCGGCGCCGCAGGCTGGACGCTGGCCAACGTCGAGGTCCTGCACGCACAGACGAACAAGCCCCGCTGGCAGATCGGCTGCTACACACGCCCGTGGGACCAGTATGACTACCGCGTGGCATTGGACGCGATTGCCGAGGCGGGGTACGAGTACGTCGGGCTGATGACGACGAAGTCCGAGACGCACCTGGTGATCTCGGTGGCCACGCCGATCGAAGAGGCGTTGCACGTCGGGGACGAGGTCCGGCGTCGCGGTCTGATGGTGGTCTCGGTTTACGGAGGGGATATCCCGGTGGCCCGGTCGCTGGAGGCGGGCATCGAGGGACTCCGGAAGCTGATCGACAACTGCGCTGCCTGCGGTTCGACGAACCTGCTCATGGGCGGCACCGGCGACCGCAAGCTCTACGACGCCTACTACAAGGCCATTGCCGAATGCTGCGACTATGCGGCCGAGCGGGGCATCGGTATCAGCATCAAGCCGCACGGTGGGCTCAATGCCACGGGCCCGCAGTGTCGCGGGACCATCGAGTCGATCGGCCACAAGAACTTCCGCATCTGGTACGATCCGGGCAATATCTACTATTACTCCAACGGCGAGCTGAGCCCGGTAGTGGACGCGCCGTCGGTGAACGGCCTTGTCAGCGGCATGTGCGTGAAAGACTATCGTCACCCGAAGGACGTCCTGGTGACGCCGGGCACGGGGCAGGTCGATTTCCGTGTCGTCTTTGCCCTGCTGAACGCCGGCGGATTCGAAGGCGGGCCTCTGGTCGTCGAATGTCTCGACCCGGGTGATCTGCCGCACACGCTCGAAGAGGCCAAAAAGGCGCGTCGCTTCCTCGAAGAACTCACCGGGCAGAAGTCGCAACGGGCCGACCATGCTGCACGCCGCGACTCCCTGGAGGTAGGGGTGGGCGTTGTGGATATTACACCGCCCTTGGGCTACCGCATGAGCGGCTACTTCCACGAGCGCCTCAGCGAAGGCGTGTCCAATCCGCTTCATGCCAAGGCGATCGTGATGCGCCAGGGTGCGACGAAGGCCGCCATGGTCTTCTGCGACATCATCGGGCTGTCTCCCGATGTGTCCAGGGCGGCACGTCAGCGGGCCGAATCCATGACCGGCATTCCTGCCGCGAACATCCTCCTGGCAGCGACACACAGCCACACCGGACCGCTCTACTGGGGCACTCTTCGCAATCATTTCCACGAACAGGCCTTAGCCAAGAGCGGGCAGGACCCCTGCGAGAGCGCGGACTATTCAGCGATGTTGGCGGAACGTATCGTGCAGGCGATCCGCCAGGCCGACTCAGCGGTCCGTCCGGTGCGTGTGGAGGCCGGCATTGCTCAGCAGCAGGGGCTTTCCTTCAACCGCCGCTTTCACATGAAGGATGGGACGGTGCGTTTCAATCCCGGCGTGCTGAATCCGGACATCGTTCGCGCCGCCGGCCCGATCGATCCATCGGTCGGCGTCGTCCTGTTCCGTACGGCCGACCGCAACGAAGCCCTGGCCGGCTTGGTCAATTTCGCCCTGCACCTGGACACCGTAGGGGGCACGCAGTACGCCGCCGATTATCCGTACTATCTGGAGCAGGAATTGCGGCAGACGCTGGGCGGCGAGTTCACGCTGCTTTTCGGCACGGGCACCTGTGGCGACATCAATCACATCGACGTCACTCGCCAGGAGCGTCTGAAGACCGACGAGATTGGCCGCACGCTGGCGCAGACCGTCGTCGATGCGCTGGCGGGCCTGAAGGCTGCCAAGGCCCCGTCGCTGGCCGTTGCGAGGGCGGTCGTCGAGGCGCCGTTGCAGACGTTCACCGCCGACGAGATCGAGCAGGCCCGACGCGACATCCACAAAGTCGGCACCCAGGAGCTTCCGTTCCTCGACCAGGTCCGCGCGTACAAGATTCTCGCTCTCCAGTGGCGGGGCGGTCCCACGCTGCCGCTGGAGGTCCAGGTCTTCCGGCTCAGCGACGAGATCGCCGTGGTCGGTCTGCCGGGCGAGGTCTTCGTCGATCTGGGTCTGGCGATCAAGCAGGCCAGCCCGTTCGCCACCACGCTGGTCATCGAGTTGTGCCAGGATGCCCCGGGCTACATCCCGACTCGCAAGGCGTTCGCCGAAGGCAGCTACGAGACGGTCAACTCGCGGGTGGCGCCGGGCGGCGGCGAGCGGATGGCCGATGCGGCGATTGAATTGCTCGCCCAACTGGCGCCCGCCGGCACCAAAGGCACATAGGCTCTTGCAGCCGGCCGCCGCGCAGGAGGAGGCTGGCGAAGACCTCCTGCACCAGGTCGTCCGCGTCGTGGGCACATCGGACGTTTCGGGCAAAGTACGCCCGCAGTTGCCGATGGCACTGCTCGTACAACTTGGCCCAATAGGCCGACTGCGATGCTTGCGATGCGTGGGATTCGTCCCCCCTCGGTTCCCTCCCCGTCATGGCTGTGGCCCTCGATATTGCACGTCACGCCGCTTCGGCGGGCCTCGCCGGCCGCCTTCTATTATGACAGCGTGTCCCGTACACCGAATGTGGACGCAAAAATCCGAAAGAATCGGCTCTTCTTTTCGATCTTCTCAGCGCCCGCTCCCTCGCCATCTCAGCCAGACGCCGACAATGGCTTATCCACTGCCGTTTCCCCGCCGCTCGTCATCGACGAGGAACATGTCCTGCCGGTTGTTACCCCGCTGGACAGTGCACTGGGCACACCCACGCCGGCGTTAGACCTATGATCGGTAATTGGAGATGTGACCCCTATCTGCCCTGCAGACCTCCTGGCCTATTTGTCGCCACCACTATCGAGGACTTTGAGAAAAGTCGAATAGCGGAATTCGAGCAATTGCCCTTCCTCACGTGCTGCTTGGGCAAGGTGCTTGATCTGCGTAACCTGTTCGCGAGTGATGAACCTGACACCGTGGTCCTTCAGATATACGAAACACCCGTCGGGCTCGCTAAGGTGACTCGACAGCATCTCCGGACCTCCGACCTTGTTCCAGCCGGGATCCGTTTCGAAGATTAGTATGGCATCTCCTGGCGCATCTTGCCTGTACTGAGAATTGAGTGCCATCGGGCATTGGCGACGTCCATCGGAATCGGGCGCCAGCACCTTCTCAACCTCAGTGGCGTATTCTCGGGCCATCTGGACGGAGGCTTCAACATCGAACAAAGGATCTGACTGCCTCTGGAAACTCGCGCCTGTCTCATCGACATGCGTCGAGGCGAACTTCAGAATTGCATCACACCACTTGTCTCTGTCATACGAAATGGGATGATTTCGACCTAACACATACACTTGGAGTGTCGTTGCAGCAAGACTTAGATTCCGGCAACGGCCCATGGCGTTCTCTATCTTCTGGCCATAAGGTAGGATTCGCCGAAGCTCGTGGCAGATCTTTTGCGCCTGTTGCTTGCACCGAAACACTCCGAAACCCGGAACGAGAACCGTGTCACCGTTCATCTCAAAGGAGCCTACGGTCTTGTCGTTTTCGTAGACAACCACGGTCATTGACGACGTCGTTCTCGGGTAGGATGAGAAAACTCTCTCGAACCCACCATTTTCCAGTAACCGCGCCAAATGCCTGATGGAAGTCGCATCCGTTATGCTCGCGCTGCTGGGGATGCCCATGTTGTCCAATTGGTCTACGGGAACAGACGCACCAGCATCGCATGTGAGAGACTCGAACAGGTTCGTGTGGGGAAGCAGCTGCACGCGCGTGGCACTTCTCAACTTCTCAGCAGCCATCTGCACTCCGTGTGTGGAACGGCATCCTCCGACATTCGTCATGGTGTAGATAGTGACGGCGTTCAATATGAAGCGAAAAAGCACTCCGAGAGTATGCGTATTCGAGCGCACATCGCATGTTCTCAACATCATGTGACCTCCGCGTCGTCCGAGCGTGTACGTCTGAAGCACGTTTGTCGACCTCGCTGCTACTTCTTGTACAAATCCCAGAAGTACTTGATCGATTTCTTGAATTCTCCTGCGCCAGTATCTCCGTTTCCCAGCGGAAACGCAACCCGAAGACGACCGTCGCCTACCATTCTGAAGTGTGGGTCTCGCCAGGTGTACCTCAGCTTCACGGTGTATCCGGTGAACGTCTTACCTGTCTTCGCACTCCATCTCGCAAGTGCTCCAATACCCTCTTTGCCCGCCGCCGTGTAACAGGATATCAGGTGAATCCGGCTCGTATCAGGTAGATGGGATGCTATCCCGGTCCAGTGCGCATCTTCAAATGCAGCACCCACGTCATAGTATACTTTTCCATTTGGCTTCCCGTGCGCAACAACTGCGACATCTGCAGTTTTGTCCAATTTCAGGTCTTTCAAGCGAGCACTGATATCGGCCGGCGTTTCAAATGTGTATACGCTCCCGTGATTACCCTTTCCCGCTATGGCCTCCCCGATCTTGAGCGCCTGTTTCTGGCTCAGAACAGACCCAGATCCCATGCCCACATTTTGGATGTTCTCGTTCACAAAGACTATGACATCTCTCTTCTCAGTAGTGGCACCGCCCCCACCCGTGTCCCCGCTACTCTTTTCCAGTTGTTTGCCGTTGCTTTCACCCAAGGTCGCTTCGGCCCCGGGCCGGGGATCTTCCAGGCACGCGCTGAAGACTGCTATCGCGAGGTTTACCGCATCCATCGTGGTGAAATGCCAGTCGCCTGAGACGGCTCCGCGCACTCCATAGGATGCGGCAAAACCGGCGACGGAGCCTGCAACCGCACCGACGGTTGATGAGATGCAACTGGCAAGTTGGCCCACAGCCATGCCAGCGCCTGCGGATATGGCCCCTGTCACGGCACCAAGAATGGCACCCTGGAAGAAGCCTTGCACCCCTCCTTTGGCAGCGCCCCGAAAACCGCCCATGTAGGCGCCCATGATCATGGCGATCAGGAAAGGATTCTGCCCCGTGGGGTCGCTGAACTTCAGGGGGTTGTTGTAGACGTAGGCGAAGCGGTTGTAGGCCTGGGAGAACTCGGGGTCGGGGACGGTCGAGTCGGGCTGGATGAAGCGGGCCAGCTCGGGGTCGTAGTAGCGGGCGCCATAGTAGTAGAGGCCCGTGTCCTCGTCGAGGGTCTGGCCCGTGTAGCGATTCGAGACGCCAAAGGCGGCGTCGTTGGCGCGGTAGCGTTCGCACCCATAGGGCGAGTAGCCATAGTGCTGAACCACCTCGCCCGCCCGGTCGGTCATCAGTTGGGCCGAGCCCAAGTGGTCCGGATGGTAGTAGTAGAACACCGGATCGTACGTCGCCGTCCCGGCGTACACCGCCTGCGGATTCGACGAGAGGAACACCGCCAGCACCAATGGAACCATCTGCCGCCAGAGGTCTGTGTCGCCGAAGGCGCGGAGGCCATAGCAGCTTCGCTGCCCATACCGCTCCCGCAATCGACGGCGGCTATACCGCAGCCCTAGCATGCGCGCACGGTCTGCTGTCTATGCTCTTGTCAATGAGCATGTTGCTGTGTCACGATCCGCTCCTCAAGAACAGGTGGCTGTCCCTCTCCAGACCCTTCGACGAAGAACACCTCCCGCCGGTTGTTGCCCCGCCGCACAACGTAATGAGCACACCCAAGCCGGCGGCAAGCGCGCAATTGGCAATTGGAGATGTGACCCCTATCGCCCCCGCAATACAGAACCCACAAGCATCAGGCCCCCGCGAACGAAAGCGTATACAAGATGGTGCCATCATCCGGATCCGCAAATGAGTGCAGCAATTCCATTATTCTTGCACGGCTCATGGCTGCGTATGCACTCTGCGCGAGCTCACCTGCTTGTTTCCTGGTCCTCAGATCGACACATGACCAGCCCACGTATGTAGGGCGAAACATGTCATGTTCCAACCTATAGACGTCCGCGCCTAGAACTGGGATGTTGCTTCCTTCGAGCGATTGGAGGAGTTCAATGGCTGCACTTCGCGACCATCCCACTTCATAGGGTTGAACTGGTGAAAGCGATCGTGCCTGTGCCAGCAGGTGATTTGGCACGCAGTTGGGGATTGTTCTTCCAATTACGTCACCAAGGGGATGCTCGTGTACCTCGGGAGGCCGAACATGTTGGACATCGGTCGCACTCGCAGCACCGAGTATCTGGAAGTTCTTCCGCGCTTCTTCAAGGGAGACCCTGTTGGCACCGCCTGTTGCGGATGGATTCCGGTATTGGCGGCCGTCGTCTACCCAGTAACATACGGGGCATGTGTCGAAGGTACCAGGTGGCTCCTTTGGAAGCGTCAAGAATCGACAACAGGGACACGGATACAATCGCATATCTCCAAAAGCCTATCACCAGTCTCTTGTCTGTATGGAAGGTGTGTTCTATTTCACAGCTTCGAACATTCTATGTGTCATCACGCCTCCTTTGTCAATTATATAGTGGAAAGTGCCCGGTTTGCCGTTGATGCTGCCGGATATCTCAACAGAAATGCGGCTCACACCATCATTGCCTACGATCGTTCCGACATCACGAGGTGTTGCCAATTTGTCGACAAGTCTCGGGAAATTGTGATAGATATCTGAAGCGTCACCCATGTGCCGTACAACGTTGTCTCCATATTTGTATGCCCCTCTGCCAAGGCTCTTGGCGATGATTCTCTTTCCAACGTACTTTCCGGCGGCAATGCCGCCAGCTGCCAGCGAAGTGGCTTCATGCACGTAACTGGCTACCGTGGAGTAGTCCGTCACCCATGACTCATAGCCTGCTAAGGCTGACTTGTCACCGAAGACCATGAACCTGAAGCCGTCCTTGAGGCCACCGGCTGCGTACAGTGCATTGTCAAGCCATGTGGCGTACTCGATCTGATGAACACTCACTTGCCGCAGCCCGCCATCAGTAGTCGGCACGTATTCCTCAACTGTGACCCGAGAAGTGTATAAGACATCCCCGCCATCTGAGAGCGGCTCAGACAAATGGCCTTCTATTGTGATCCGCACCTGCGCATCCGAACTCGATGCGTCCGGTGCGTTTTGGATTGCATAACCACCGCTCTTGGAGGCAGTTGCGCCTACTGACTCAGTTGTTCCGTGCGTTGCTTGTTGCGCACCCGCATGTTGTTGCGCAACGGGTACTTCTGTACTGGGTCGCGGATCCTGGAGGCAGGCACTGATGATCGCTATTCCGAGGTTCACCGCATCCATTGTGGTGAAATGCCAGTCGCCGGAGACAGCGCCACGCACTCCATAGGATGCGGCAAAGCCCGCTACGGAGCCTGCGATTGAACCGACGGTTGATGAGATGCAACTGGCAAGTTGGCCCACAGCCATGCCAGCGCCTGCGGATATGGCCCCTGTCACGGCACCAAGAATGGCACCCTGGAAGAAGCCTTGCACCCCTCCTTTGGCAGCGCCCCGAAAACCGCCCATGTAGGCGCCCATGATCATGGCGATCAGGAAAGGATTCTGCCCCGTGGGGTCGCTGAACTTCAGGGGGTTGTTGTAGACGTAGGCGAAGCGGTTGTAGGCCTGGGAGAACTCGGGGTCGGGGACGGTCGAGTCGGGCTGGATGAAGCGGGCCAGCTCGGAGTCGTAGTAGCGATCCGCCGCAGTAGTAGAGGCCCGTGTCCTCGTCGAGCGTCTGGCCGGTGTAGCGGTTCGAGACGCTGAAGGCGTCGTCGTTGGCGCGGTAGCGTTCGCAGCGACACGGCGAGTAGCCATAATGCTGAACCACCTCGCCTGGAACGGCAGGTCAGCGAGCGCGATTCGGCTCAGAAGGGGACCGTGCATCTACTCTGGTAGCCTATCAATCGAGTTGACCACGAGAAGCATTGAGATCGAACGGCCATTGTGGTATCATTGCAGGTGGTGTGCGGGAGCGCCGGTTGTGAGGTCCAAGGGGAATCCCGGCCTGGCCCGGACGAACGGATCGAAGGTGCCCGTTCGGTGGGTACATTCGTATGGAGGTGCGGACATGTCCAAGAGAGTGGTTTCGACGGTGTTTGCGGCTGCCCTCATAGTCATCATGTTGCTGCCGGTGGCTCGCGCCGACATTCAGGCGGGATTGGCGGGCTACTGGCCGCTGGACGGCGACGCGACCGACGCCAGCCGGAACGGCAACAACGGGACGATTGTCGGGAACGTGAATCCGGTGCCCGATCGGTACGCCATGGCCGGCGCCGCCCTGCGCTTCCCTGGCCAGGCGGACTCCTACGTGGACGCGGGCGACTCTGCGGACTTGCAGATCACCGGGCCGATGACCGCGACCGCCTGGGTCTTTCTCCATGGGTCGAATCAGAACAACGGGCGCATCGTCAGCAAACAGGGGGACATCGACAGCGGCTCGTGGAATCTGAGCATAGAAGCCGGTCCCGACGGCGGGGCACACGCGGCGACGTTTCAGGTCGCCGCCGGGCCTTCGGACATTGTCCGCGTTGATGACACACAGCCGTTGCCGACGGATCGGTGGGTCCATGTCACCGGCATCTATCGGCCGGGTGAGGCTCTTGAGATCTATGTCGACGGCATGTTGCGGGCCGAGACCGTCATCGATGTCCCCTACGACCAGTTCAGCGACAACGGGTTGCCCGTCCTGATCGGCTCGGGTCACGGCTGTTCCGACTGCGCCTGGGACGGCCTCATCGACGAGGTACGAATCTACGATCGCGCCATCAGTCAGGTGGAAATCTGGCAGATCATGCGCGCCAACGTCGGATGCAGTCTGGTCCCGCAGCCGGCCGACGGCGCGACGGACGTGCCGCCGGATGTGACTCTGAGCTGGAAGGCGGGCCTGTTCGCCAAGACGCACGATCTGTACTTCGGCACCGTCGCCGACGATGTAAACAGTGCGAGCCGGACCAATCCCAGAAACGTGCTTCTCAGCAAAGGACGGAGCACGACCACGTACAGCTTCAACAGCAGTCTGGACCTGGGGCAGACGTACTACTGGCGAGTCGACGAGGTCAATGCCTTTGACAGTTTCATCTATAAGGGCAACCTGTGGCGCTTCACGGTCGAGGCGTATGCGATCCCCATAGGGAAGGTCGTGGGGACCACCAACGCCATTTCGAACGACGGGGCAGGACCGGTCAACACCGTTAATGGGTCCGGGCTCAGCGAGGATGGCGAGCATTCCATCGCTTCCGGTGACATGTGGCTGGCCGCTGCGAATGGAAACGATCCGGTATGGCTGCAATATCGCTTCGACACGCCCTGCAAAGTGCACGAGCTGCTCATCTGGAACTACAACGACCCATCCGAATCGGGTCTTGGTTGCGGGCTCAAGGATGTGACCGTCGAGTACTCTACAGACGGTGTCGCGTGGACCGCGTGGAAGGACGTCGAACTGGCGCAGGCGACAGGCGCACCGGATTACGTCGCCAATACCACGGTTGCTATGGGAGGGATCGTGGCGAAGTACGTCAGACTGACCGCCCACAGCACGTGGGGCATGACGGGACAATACGGCCTCAGCGAGGTCCGCCTCCTCCAGATTCCCGTGCGGGCGCGCGCCCCCCGACCGGCCGATGGAGCATCCGGCGTCGATGTGGATCTGATGCTGCACTGGAGCGCAGGCCGCGAGGCGGCCGTTCACGATGTTCACTTCAACCCGAGCGCTCCGATGGTCGCCACCGGTGCGGCGTTTCTCGGCTCGGTGACCGTGAACGAGTATCCCGTCGGAGCGCTGAACTTCGGGACTCCGTATTACTGGAGGATCGATGAACGCAACGACGCCAGAAGCCCCAGCCTCTGGCAGGGGGACATCTGGACCTTCACCACTCGCGAATATGCGGTCGTCGACGATTTCGAAAGCTACACGGACGAGTCCGGCCGGCGCATCTACGAGATATGGCGGGACGGCTGGGAGAACGGGACCGGTTCCCTCGTGGGTTATATGGAGCCGCCTTATGCCGAGAAGGTGATCGTCCATAGCGGAGGCCAGTCCATGCCCTTTGCGTACAACAACAGCGAATCGCCGTTCTACTCGGAGGCGGTGCGGAGCATGGCGATCGCGCAGAAGTGGCAGGATCACGGCGCCGATGCGTTGCGGCTGTTCGTGCGCGGGCATCCGGACAACGATCCCGGCTCGCTCTACATTGCCGTCGAGGACACAGGCGGGCATATCGCGGTGGCGATGCATCCGGACCCCGCCGCCCTTACCTCCGCCGCCTGGCAGGAGTGGGCGATTCCATACTCGGCCTTCGGAGACATCGGGTTGTCCGCCGTCCAGGCGATTTATCTTGGCGTGGGTGACCGGGCGAATCCTGTCCCAGGTGGTTCCGGCCTGATCTACATCGACGACATCGAACGCGGCCATCCCATCGGGGGCCTGACGCCGGGCCGACGCTGACGTTTCGCCAAATGACAGGAGACGCTACGGCCACGCCGGGGGATTGTCGGCGGATGCCGGAGATTCCCCTGAGCGGCATCTCCACGCGGAACTGTCAACAACTCTCACCGGACCGTGCGCGGCGGCGTTGCCATCGATGGAAAAACGCATACCGGAGGCTTGCGTTCTGGAGCCGATGCTGTAACAATGGCTGCTATGGAAAGACTCAGTCGCAGAAGCCTGTTGAAGCGATCCGGGACATTGGCGACTGCCATGGCGCTGGCCGGCCTCCCTGGCTCCCGGCCTGCCGCCGGCGCCAACGACAGAATCGTGCTGGGGATGATCGGCCCGGGCGGGCACGGCTCCGGGTTGCTCAAATCGTTCGCCGCGCAAGAGGACGTCGAGGTGGCCTATGTCTGTGATCCGGATGCCAATCGGATGAATCAGGCAGCCGGCATGGTGGAGCAGGCCACGGGACGGGCGCCCAAGACTGTCGCGGACTTGCGCCATGTGCTCGACGACAAGCAAGTGGATGCCGTGGTCGTGGCCACCCCCGACCACTGGCACGCGCCGGCCACCATTATGGCCTGCCAGGCGGGCAAGCACGTCTACGTGGAGAAGCCCTGTTCTCACAACATCCGCGAGGGTCGCTTGATGGTGGAGGCGGCTCGCCGCTACGGACGTACGGTCCAGGTGGGAACGCAGAGTCGCAGCGCGGCGTACGTCGCGCGGGCGATGGAGTTGTTGCACGAGGGTGCGATTGGTGAGGTTCTGGTCGCAAAGGCGTGGAACAGCCAGTTGCGCCGCGATATCGGCAAGCGCCAACCAGAAGAGCCGCCGCAACACCTGGACTTTGACCTGTGGGTAGGTCCGGCCCCGATGGTGCCGTATCAGAGCAACCTGTTGCACGCGTCATGGCGCTGGTTCCTGGCTTTCGGGACGGGCGACATCGGTAACGACGGTGTACACGACATGGACCTGGCGCGTTGGGGCCTGGGTGTCGAGACCCACCCGAACACTGTCGCCGCGATCGGCGGCAAGTATTTCTTTGCGGACGATCAACAGTTTCCTGACACGCAGTACGTCGTGTTCGAATACGGCACGGCCGGCACGCGCAGGAAGCAGTTGGTGTATGAGCAGCGCCTTTGGTCGCCCTACGTTCAGGAAGGCTATGAGAACGGCAACGCCTTCTACGGCACCGAGGGCCTGTTGGTTCTGGGCAAACACGAAGGCTGGCAGTTGTACGGGCCTCGCAATGAGCTTCGCGACCAGATGAAGGGCCGGCTTGACGGCACGCTGCACCACCGCGATTTCCTCGACTGCCTCAAGACGGGCCGGCGTCCCAACGCCGACATCGAGATCGGCCACCTGTCCGCGACCCTTGCCCATCTGGGCACCATTGCCACGCGCGTCGGGCGGGTGATTCACTTCGATCCACAGACGGAGCAGATCATCGGGGACGGCGAGGCCGACGGCTTGGTGCGTCGTACGTATCGCGCCGGCCATTGGGCGGTGCCGAAGGGCATCTGATCCTGACAGGCTTCTGCTGTGATTGGGGAGGCGAAGGGCCCTACAGGGGGGCAATGCGCACGGCTGGCTGTGTAGGAGACACCATGTGAGACGGCGGGATTTCATTGCGGCTTCGGCAATCACACTGGCCAATTTGTCAACGAGCCGCAGAAGCGTTGCCCGGCCGGGAACGGCGAAGTATCGAGTGGCAGTCATCGGCAGGACAGGGCAAGGAAACTACGGCCACGGACTGGACGTTGTGTGGAATGGCCTGGACCAGGTTGAAGTGGTGGCAGTGGCTGACCCGGACCCCGAGGGCTGCGCCGCGGCGGCCCGTCGGCTCCGTGCCCCGGCAAGCTATTCCGACTACCGACGGATGCTGGAGATGGAGCGGCCGCAAATCGTGAGCGTGGCCCCTCGTTGGCTGGACTGTCATCGTGACATGGTGCTGGCCTGCGCCGAGACGGGTTGCCATGTCTTTCTCGAAAAGCCGATGTGTCAGACTCTCGAACAGGCGGACGAGATGATTGCCGCTCTGGAGAAACGGAACCTGAAGCTGGCGATTGCCCATCAGACCCGCTATAGCCCGGCGCTGGCCCACGCGCAGAAGATGATCGCAGACGGATCGCTGGGGGACATTCTCGAGTTGCGGGGCCGGGGCAAAGAGGACCGTCGTGGCGGCGGTGAAGACCTCATGGTGCTCGGGACTCACGTCATGGATCTGATGCGGTTTGTCGCGGGCAACGCACAATGGTGCTTCGCGCAGGTGAGGTCCGATGGGCATCCTGTCACGAGAGACGATGTTCGCGACGGTGCGGAAGGAATAGGTCCCCTCGCCGGAGACGAGATTCACGCGATGTACGGCTTCGATGGGATGACAACAGGCTACTTCTCCACGCATCGTGCCCGACAGGGCGCCTCGGCCCGATATGGCCTTCAGGTCTATGGCAGCAGGGGGATTCTCACGATGACCACGGGTGCTGTGCCTGAGATCTGGTACGTGGAGGACCCATCCTGGCAACCTGGGCGCAGCAAGGCGCCGTGGAAGCGGATATCCAGCGACGGCGTCGACAAGCCGGAACCCCTCAGCGATCCGAATCAGGCGTACGGCAATCGTCTGATTGCACTGGACCTGATTCGAGCCATCGAGACCGACACCCAGCCCAAAGGCAGTATGTACGATGGACGGGCGGCACTGGAGATGATTCTGGCGGTGTACGAATCGCACCGGCTCAAGGCGCCTGTCCGACTGCCGCTGGAGAACCGCAGGCATCCTCTGAGCATGTGATTTCGAGAGGATTTCTTTCTCCAAAGCTCTCCGGCACGAGCAGTCCATACGCGCGGCACAGAATGTGGCGCAACCTCTGCACGCCGCTCGCCCATACCCTCCACCGGGTCGCTGGCCACCTGTTGCGAGAGTGCTGTTCTTCACCACGAAACGGCAGATTGCCACCTGACGCAGGCTCGCGCATATTCCGGCGACTACGCCCGACAGGATTCGAACCTGTGACCCCCGGTTTAGGAAACCGAAACCCGGAAATCGTAAGTGCCTTTGCACCAAAGAGGTTACGCGAAGGCCGGAAACTGACTTGGCGCTGCGCTTGGCGCGGACCGCTGAAAAACACCCCGATTTGGCCGAACTGATAGACCGCTGGCCGAAGCTTTCTGCGGAGATCCGGGCGGCGATTCTGCGCATTGCCGGAGCCTGACCGACAAGGCGGCGCGGCGGCGGTATACTGGGGGCATGGATGGCAGCGATGGCGTCAACGGTTGTCTGGCTTGCGGTGCAGTCTTCGGCAGATGGGCGGCGGCGAAGCGCGACACGACGGACCCGCACTACTGCGAACAGTGCGGGGAGCGGCGGCGACGTGCGGCGGAAGCGGCCGAACGGGCGGCGGCAAGGCAGGCAGCGGCACGCGAGCGGGCGGCCCATCGGCAGGCAGAGGAACGCGAGGCGGCGGACCTGGACAAGTGGGCGGCGGTCCGTCTGGATGACCTGCCCGAGACGACCGACACGGAAACCGAGCTGCGCGCGGCAGCGGGCGAAGGGCCTGGCCCGGATGATGCGCCGGGCCTGCCCTGTGCGTTTTGGGATTCTGATGGATCGGAGCGGCTGGCCCGCGTCCGTCTTTACGCGGGTGACGTTGACCACGGGCGCCCGATTCGATTTGTGCCACGGGGCCGGGTCCTAAGCGGCCCTGGGGCAACGCTGGACGCCCGAGGCGGCCCGAGGGTCGGACGGGGGCGGGATCGCCTGCCAGCGGGCGGCAGGCGCAACGCCGGGCCGGTTTGACACGCCGTGCCGAAGATGATAGAAGCGCGTTTGCGGGCGACGGCCCGTAGACGAAACACGCCCGGCTTGGACCGCTGGCCCCCACCTACGCCAGCGGCCGGCTGGGCCTGAAAGTAGGTGGACCGATGGGAAAGACCAAATCGAAGAGCACGCCAAAGACGGCCCGCAAGGCCAAGACATCGAAACCCGACCTGCCCAAACCGCCGACGGATGCTGAGCTTCTCGGGCTGGCCGGTGACCTACGGCGGTTGGCCGATGATCTTGAATTGTATGGGTTGGGCCGGTCGGACGACGGGCGATTGACAGTAAGCGACCTGTTGACGGAGTGCCGAGAGCGGGCCAACAAGGCTGTGGTTGGGCTGGACTATCAGGGCGCGCCGAGATCCGATCCGCGAAAGAAGGGTCTCCTTCGGTTGACGTACAAAGCGCCCGAGGATGAGGCGGCCCGGTCGCTGCATGACACCTTGAGGGCCGCGCTGCGCTGGCTGGTGTTCCTGTCGATTCGCCGGAGCGGGGCGCCGGGGTATCGCTTTGCCGACTGTGACATCGAGGGGGCGCCGGCCAAACTGCGGGCCCTGGCCGATGCGCTGGCCCCGGCACAGAAAGAACCCAACGGAGCGGGCCTGGCTGAGGGAAGCCCTGTGCCGCTGGATGATGATGAGCTTGAGATTCTGTTTGTGTTGGACGAACGGGAAACGCTGGCGACCAATGAACAGATTCGGAAGTCTCTGGCGACAAAAGAAATCGAGCGGTCCCCTACAACGATCAAGGGCAGAGTGAATCGACTGCGTGATAAGGGCCTTGTGGAGCGGATTTCTAAACGATCCGGGGTCAGGATAACCCAAGCCGGCAAAGCGAGAGTGCAAGCATAGACGCCCGACCTTCCGCGCCCTTCGGCGACCTTAATTAGCCCTTGATTGGCCCCTACGGACAAAGCGTGCCGCGTAGAATCTGCGCGGTATGACGAACACAACGCCACAACTTGTTACTGTGTATCGCATGGCCCGAGCCCTTCGCGTGCCGGTTGAATGGCTGAGCGAAGAGGCGCGCGCCGGCCGACTTCCTCACGTTGACGCACGCGGTCGGCTGCTCTTCAATCCCCACGCCGTTGAAAAGGCCCTGGCTCAGCGGGCGGCCTGCGAGGGTCTGAGTGAGGGGGTGACGCCATGACGCGGGCGCGATCGAAGGCAGGGAAGCCGAGTGACGCGGACCCGCTGGCCGGCCTGGGCCACGGCTGGATTGTAGAGATTGCCGACTATGCTCAGACATTCGAGATTCGCGAAGGATCGAACAAGCCCGTTCGGAAAAGCCCGGTTTTATATTCCAAGTGGTATGGCGGCGCGAACGACGAACCGTCGGCCTGCTACATGAGGCGCCTGGACAAGTTGACGCGGCGGCCGGATGGCCTGCTGCTGGAAGGCGGCTGGGGGCGGTTTCTCCGGGAAGGCGGTCGGCACACGCCTGCCTATCGAGGTTTCTTGACGAACGATCAAAGCCGGGCGGCCAATCTGTCAGAAATCGCCGGACAGATTCTCTATTGTGATGAATCGCAAGCGCGTGACATTGTGCTTGGCGTGCTGGATGTTGGGCTGATTCGCATTGTCCGGGAGCCCGACTGGAACAAGCGACGCGAGGAGCTGGAGCCGGTCCCCGAGGAGTCGAAAGACGAGAACGCCAGCGGCAAGAAACCCCCCAAAGCCAAGGGCAAGAAGAAGCCGAGAACCGGACGCCAGAAATCCGCTTTCCAGAAAAATCCGGAAACTTCTGGAAAAATCCCGGAGCCTTCAAGAATAGAAGTTAATGGCATGGCAATTGACTCCACTGTAGACGAATCTACTGGCATGGCAACTGACTCTGCTGTAGGTGAATCGAATGCCATGCCAGGGAAGCCACCAGAGAACACGCTGAGGGGGGCAACTGCGCCCAAGGCGCAAGCCCCCCCGCGTGATACGCGCGGCCCCGAGATCGTCCGGCTTGCCGACGCCCTGCCCCGGGCGGTCGATGGCCTGGCACGCGGCTACGCCTTGGGCGCCGATGACTTCGCCGGGGAGATCTTCGCCCTGCTGCAATGCCCGATGGACCGTGACACCCTGGACGGCCGGAGGGAGCTGGGCAACTTCCGGGCGGCCTTGTTGGCGGCGGTGGACGCCGGGCTGTCACCTTCGCAGCTTGACGAGATCATCGGCAAGGGTAAGGCCGACGCGGTGCGGATAGGACGCCAGCGGAAGCGGCACTACGCCAATGGCGGGAGCCCTGAGAAGTACTGGCGTTTCCAGTGGGGCAAACACATGGACGCCCGGCGCAGCGGTCGCCTTGCGAGGGGGGCCGGGTGACATGCCGAGCGAACCTTCCCCACAACTGATGCTGTTCAATCCCGACAAGCCCGAGCGGCACGCGGCCAGTTATGCGGCGGTCAAGGCGATGGAGCCGCTGAGCCGGAACACCGATAGCGTCGGCAGCTTCCAGGCGGCGGACCGCGTAGCCAAGACCGGGCGGGGCAGTCGGCGGCGGATCGAGGTTACTCGGGCCCTGCAACAACATCCGTTCGTGACATCGGCTGAACTGTCGCAGCGAACCGGGATTGATCGCTATGTGGCTGCGCGGACCCTGAGCGAGCTGCTTCACCTGGGATGGGTGGTCCGTGGACCGTCGCGACGATGTAGCGCCTGCGGAGTGGTCTGCTACACCTGGGCCGTTGTCCGACCGTGGATCAAAACGCCGAAGGCCGAAGGGTCTTCCGTACCATGCAAACCAGAGCCACAGGCGGGCCGCTGCGCCACGAACACGACGACGGGGGCGACGACACCGGCCCGGCCGAGATCGGCCACGCCAGCGGGCCTGGCGCCTATCCCTGCGTCCGTGACATCGGTTGCCGAGCGGCGGCGACTGCGCGATCGGCTGGTGGTCGATGGCAACGAGGCCACGCGGCGGTTTCTCGGGGGGCTGCGCAAGTGACCGAACACAGTGACATCGGCGTTTTGCAAATCGTGTCAAGCGGGCCGTCGGGCAGGATCGGCGGCATGGTCGGGGCGCCTCTCGGGCGGCGCGGACCTGGGCGCGGGCATGGTCTTGGCACTGTGCGAAAACCGCGTTTTTCGCCTGTTTTCAGGGGGTTTCCAGGGCATGGGGTCAGCGGGTCCTTCCCGCCCGGGGGCCCCCCTACGGGGCTAAGGCGGGCAAAAGGGCAGTCCTATCTGAAAACATTTTTTGCCCTTACTTTATACGTGAAAAGGACTTATGGCAAAGCGAGTGACATCGGGTCGAAAGCGGGCCGATTCGCCCGGGAAGACGCGACGACTGCCGGTCGGCGGTCAACTGTTCGTAACGCTGGACGAAGAAGACTTTCAACGCCTGCGCGGCTACACGTGGACAGTTCAACAGAACCCGACCGGCAAGCTCTATGTTCGACGCGCGACGCGTCTGTCCGAGCGGACCGGCCCGAGCACGGTGAGCTTGGCACGCGAGATTGCCGGCGCCCGGCCGGGCGAGCGCGTCGAGCGTCGCAACAAGAACCCGCTGGACTTCAGGCGGTTGAATCTTGCTATTCGGGGTCGGGAATGAACGTAGCTGTCAATTCGTGGTTTTCTCTGGTCGTGCCCACGCGTGTGGGTTGGCACGGTCCGGGCGGCGGCGGCTGCCCCCGTCAAAGCCCGGACCGCTTTTCAAGAAATGAGAGGTGACATATGTTGGACACACACAGCCGAACGATCTTGGAGCGTGACATCGAGCGTCTTCGACGCGGTGAACAGGCAAGCCTGGCAAACGGCCTCAATCGCAACGCCGGTCTGTTGCGTGAGCGGCGGAAGACGCTGGAAAAGCGTCTCGAAATCGACAGCAACGAGCGGTTGCGGGCGGCGCGGCGGCGGGCGTTCATCGCGTCCGACCAACTGCACCGGGCCAAACGAGAGGACAATCAGCAAGCGAGGGGCTACGCCGGTATCGCCATGAACATGGCTCTGCGCGAGGCGGGCGAACTGGCGGCGGCGGTCGAAATCCGGCCGGCGGTCCTGGCGTAACCTACATCCATCGCGTTTTTCATAAGGGGACAAACGATGTCGAAAAGAGAGAAACGGCCCGAAGCGGCCGAACATGCCACGGCCACGATGGCCGAGCCGACGGCGGACGAAGGACCGGCGCCGGCCGAAATCGTCGGCGACCTGCCGGCGGGCGGCCCGGTCGAAATCGCCAGCGACCTGCCGGCGGTCGAAACCGTCGAGGATCTGTCACAACGGGTGCGCCGATTCATCGACGGCGCCGAAAAGCTGCGCGACGCAATCGAACAGCGAATCCGTGACATCGAGCACGCGGACCGCGAGGGCCGCGAAGCGTACAGCGAGGCGCAGAGACTCGAAACGGTCGGTGACCTGGCCGGGTCGCGCGAAGCCCTGGAAGAAATCGGGCCGGCACGCGAGCGGGCGAAGGAGCTGCGCGCAAGCCTGGCGGACTTCGGCAAGGACCTGGGCGACCTGGCGGCCCGCGAACCCGAGCTGCGCCAACTGGCGGCGGCCGCGATGGAGCGTGCGACTCTCGCAATCAAAGAGGCCGAGCACGGTCGCGCCCGGGCAGCGCAAACGTTCGGCTCCATCAGCAACGGCACGGCTACGCTGGCCAAAGTCCGTGAGATCCTCACGGTAACGGGCGCGATTCCCGAGCCGGCGCCACCTGAGCCGGTCGAAGCGCCGAAGTCCAGAAAAGCCGGCTGGCCGACCTGCCCGCGCTGCCGGAGCACGCACAACGTCGAGCGTCTGGGCGAAGACTTGTTTCGCTGTCGTGCGCCGTATCATGGCAAGTTGGAATTTCATGCCCCCCGGCGCCCGGTGGGAGTGGGAGTGTAGGCGGGCATCATGCCGAACACCGTGACATCCGAGAGAGAAGCGCCGATCGGCGCGTGCCAGTGCGGCGGCCACGACGGCGGCGGGCCGCTGCTGCTGTCGGCTGAGCGGGCGGCGGGGCTGCTGGGGATCGGGGCCCGCTTCTTCTGGACGCTGCACACGACCGGCCAGCTTGGGCCCGAACCGATCAAGCTGGGGCGGCGGCTGCTGTGGAGCCGCTTCGATTTGGAGCGCTGGGTTTTGGCCCGCTGCCCACACCGCGAACGCTGGGCCGGGCAGGAATCGAACCAAACTGGACCTTGACAATCGGGCGCCTGGGAGCGTTTCTGGGGGTCCTACGGGTCAGGCCGGGCCGAGATCGGCGGCCAGCGGCGGTCTGGCACAACGCAGGAAAGAGAAAAAGGGGCTTGACGGGGCGCCGGTCGGCGGTAGAATGGCGATCATGGAACGTATCGCACCAAACCTGATTCTCAATTCCAAACTTCTGGGCCCGGGTAAGGTCTGTCCGCAAGGCTGGCCGCGCCGCGATACGGCGTCATTAAGTCCCGGGCCCACCTATTTGAAGGGGTGCAACAATGGAACGTATCGAACCCACACCTAACACCACTGAGGCAGCGGAAGTCACAACGCTGGAGCGCCGCTGCGAAGCGGCAGAGAAACTGCTGAGTATCTTCGGCGGCCTGCCCGACGAAATCAAGACTTGGATTCGCTTCTTTGATCTGCTGACCATCGTCTGCGAAGAGCACATTCCGCTTGGGGATGACTTCCGCGAACACCTGATGACAGCGATGGAGGGCCCCGAGACGTTCGGCCCGTCCGTCGGCACACAAGACGCGGCTTGGCTGCGCGGTTTCGCCGAAGCAGCGGAAACATCCATCGCGTGAGCGAACGAACCGGGCCGGTCTGTCCATCCGGCCGGCCCTTCTGGGAAACGAGGTGACAGAATGGTTGATATGGTGATTCTCACAGACGCGGACGGCGGCACAGCGCGATTGACCACACTGAGCCCGTCGAGTCGCTACGGCTGCCCGGTGTTGAGGCCGAGGACGTGGACGGCGACTTCGGGCCGGCCGACTGTATCGACTTCAGCGCGATCGGCAAGGGCATGACGCCGGCGGCGGCCATTGTGGCGGCCTGGGGCAACGAACCGGGCCGGAGCGATGAAGAGCGCGACGCGGCCCGAAGGTTTCTGAGTCAGTGGCCCGAGGGCCCGCAAGTGGCAGAGAGGTGGTGACATCATGCGTGTTTTCCGACCGACGTATCGAGACAAGGGAAGCGGTGAACGGCGCGAGGGGTCGCGCTGGTGGATCGAGGTCAAGGACCACAGGGGGCTTTCCCGGCGTTTTCCGGCCTTCCCTGAGAAGGCGGCCTCTTTGGCCCTGGGGCGCAGGATCGAAAGTCTTGTGGTCTGCCGGATGAACCACGAACAGCCGGGCCGCGAGTTATCGCGATGGCTGGAGCGGGCTTCCGGCAAGCTGCTGGACCGACTGACGCGCTTCGATCTGCTGGACGGCACGCGGTCCGCTGCCGGCAAGCGGCTGAGTGAGCACCTGGCAGACTTCCGCCAGAGCCTTCTGAGCAAGGGCGATACACCCGGGCAAGCATGTCAAGTGGCGCGGCGTGCGGAGAAGGTCTTTGCCGCTTGTGGTTTCACGACGTGGACCGACCTTCGCGCCGATCGCGTAGAGCGATGTCTTGCGGATCTGCGGAGCGGGCCGAAGGGGCTGTCTGCTCAGACGAGCAACGGATATCTCCAAGCGGTCAAGCAATTCGCCCGTTGGATGATTGAGAATCGGCGGGCGCTGGAGAGCCCGGTTGCCCACTTGAAAGCGTTGAACGTTCGGACGGACCGGCGCCACGACCGGACCTATCTGGAAGTCGAGGAAATGCGGCGGCTGCTACAGGCGACACGGCGGGGGCCTGTCCGCTTCGGCATGGACGGCAACGAAAGAGCCATGCTGTATCAGGTTGCGGCGGAAACCGGACTGCGCCGGGGCGAACTGGCGAGCCTCAAGGTTTCGTCATTCGATCTGGACAGGCAGACGGTGACAGTGGTTGCCAGCTACAGCAAGCGGCGGCGCGAAGACGTTGTGCCGCTGCGGCCCGAGACAGCGGAAGCCCTGAAAGCGTTCTTCGCCGGCAAGACGCCACACGCCAAAGCGTTCGGCGGCACGTACAAGCGGTTGACGCCGAAGACGGCCGATATGCTCAGGCTGGACCTGGCCGACGCGGGTATCAGCTACACCGACGACGCGGGGCGCTTCCGGGATTTCTATTGTCTGCGGCATACGTGCGGGAGTTGGCTGGCGGCCAACGACGTTCACCCGAAGGTTGCCCAAGCAATCATGCGGCACAGTGACATCAACTTGACCATGAGTCGATACACGCATACGCTGCGCGGGCAGGAAGCCGAAGCGGTAGCGAAGCTGCCCGACCTGAGCACGCCGGCGGAAGCCGAAGCCCAGCGGGCGACGGGAACGGACGGACGCGATGTCACGATGTCTTCTGACTTGGCGCCGCGCTTGGCGCGGACGCGGCCAATCGTATGCAACGAACAGCAACGGAGCGCAGGGGCTAACCCCACTGGCGATATCGAAAACGCGGATTCTACTACGCCCGGTGCGATTCGAACGCACGACCTTCGGTTTAGGAAACCGGTGCTCTATCCTACTGAGCTACGGGCGCATCTGGAGGAGACTACTATACTGCTGCTGCGCGGCTGCGTCAATGCTCCGACGCCGAGCCTGCAGGTGAAGCGTCTGTCTGGCACGAATCCCCGGGCCGTGTCGTGTCTGAGGCACTCGGTGCTATTATCGGGCGTCCACAGCGATGGTGTTGTCCGATATCTTTCGCCGCGGCGTGGCGACAGACAACCGCTCGATGTTTCACTCCTGCCGGACAGTGCCCTTATCAGCCCGAAAACGGCGGTTTGAATGGCATCCGGACGCAACACCATCCTTCTTGTGACTTGGTGGAAAGGAGAACGCCGGCGTTTTGGCTGCCCGAATCCCGCAGTCGCCCGGCGAAATGACCGATAGGAGAGAAACCGAGAAGCTGGCAACACCGGATGGCTTAGGATTCGAGGCATGATGACGGAAGAGAACCTGTCGGTGCTGGAAGGGTGGGTTATTGCGTTGAGCGTTATCGTCGTGTTCAGTACGACGATGGCGGCACCTCAACTCCATCACGTTATGGCCAGGGACGAGTTGGCCGTGGCCAACGCCGGCAAGACCAAACTCATCTCCGAACTTGCGGCGACCCTGGAATCGGCTCGACAGGACAACACCTCGCTCCGTGCGGAGGCGGTGGAAACCGGCCGGCTTCTGGAGCAGGTGCGATGTGAGTTGGCTGCCCTGAAGCAGGAACGCGATACGCTGATCGGGCAGGTGGCGGTTGCCAACGAGAAGCTGCGGGAGCTGGACAGCAGGCTCCAGACCACCGGCCTGGAGGCCGCCAAGCTCAAGGAGTTCCTCTCGCTGCAAGAGACTCAGAAGGAACGGGACGATGCGGCCGAACGGGCGAAGAAGGCGGAGGACCGCATTCGCGAATTGACACTTCAGCTTCACCGCGCGGGCGTCTGGCCGTAGTCGGCGTCAGCGGACCCTTTCGGCGGTGAGACTGCGACGCATATAACCTGTGACGCGAGCATCGAACCGTTCGCCGAGAGGCAGGCGTTCGGCAACGGCTACGAGGATCGGATAGCTGCCGATCTGTCGCAGGAAAGTCGTGCCGCCGTTGTGGACCTCGCTGCACAAGTCCTTGAGCACCGTCCCGATCGGGAACAGCCTCTCGAGCATGGGCCTGTCGATTTCCTCGCGGACTTCGTCGATGAAGGCACGATAGTATCGACGGTTCCTTCGCAGATACCGTTGCCCGGCTTGTTCGTAAAGGGCTGTTCCAGGGAAGG
>ENA-UPTA01000927-UPTA01000927.1-activated-sludge-metagenome-genome-assembly--contig:-NODE-927-length-33555-cov-8.178299_pt1 | contig 33555 bp, 22 predicted proteins | sample MGYA00238184_ERZ773361 | MGnify/ENA primary metagenome ERZ773361 (study PRJEB29100, sample SAMN05720205) | activated sludge metagenome | isolation source: anaerobic digester from wastewater... | reverse complement strand
TCTTTTTAAGTACAATAATACAAGTTGCGATACCTGTACCAAAAAACAAATCGGGCGGAAGCTGAATTACGGTATCAATGTAGTTGTTGTCAACCAAATATTTTCGTATTTTTTGTTCAGCACCGCTACGATATAGCACTCCGGGGAATTCTACAATGGCAGCCGTTCCCGAAGTTGATAGCCACGAAAGCATGTGCATGGTAAAGGCAAGGTCGGCTTTGCTTTTAGGAGCCAGCACACCGGCAGGCGAAAAACGAGGGTCGTTTATCAGTAAGGGGTTGGCATCACCCTCCCATTTAATTGAATACGGAGGATTCGAAACAATGGCATCGAAAGGCTCATCGTCCCAATGTTTTGGGTTGGTAAGCGTGTCGCCATTGGCAATATCGAACTTCTCATAGTTAATGTCGTGCAGAAACATGTTGATACGGCACAGGTTATACGTGGTAAGATTGATTTCCTGCCCGAAAAAACCCTGCCGCACGTTTTCTTTTCCCAACACTTTTGCAAATTTCAGCAGCATAGAGCCTGAGCCGCAAGCAGGGTCATACACTTTGTTGACCTGCTTCTTGCCAACCACGGTCATTTCGCAAAGCAATTCAGAAACCTCCTGCGGAGTAAAGAACTCACCCCCCGATTTTCCGGCATTGCTGGCATACATGGTCATCAAAAACTCATAGGCATCGCCAAAAAGGTCGTTGGTGTTGTCCTGATAATCGCCCAGTTTCAGATTGCCGATAGCTTCAATTATTTTAGTGAGCAATTCGTTGCGTTTTGCAACCGTAGCACCCAGTTTATTGCTGTTTACGTCAATATCATCAAACAGTCCTTTAAGGTCGTCCTCGCTTTCGGTTCCTTTGGCTGAGTTTTCGATATTTTTAAAAATACGGCTCAGCGTTTCGTTCAGGTTTTCATCGGTTTTTGCCTTTTTACACACATTGGCAAACAACTCGGAAGGCAAAATGAAAAAACCTTTTTCTTTTATGGTATCTTCCCTGCCAAATTCAGCTTCGGCATCGGATAATTTTGAATAATCAAAGCTTGTATTTCCAGTTTTATGCTCTTCTTTATTGATAAAGGAAGTCAGGTTTTCCGAAATAAACCGGTAAAACAACATTCCAAGTACATAGGCTTTAAAATCCCATCCATCAACACTGCCCCGTAAATCGTTTGCAATTTGCCATATCGTTCGGTGCAGTTCATCGCGTTCTTGTTCTTTTGTCATTATAGATTGAATATTAAAAACTTACTCATTATTTATCATAAAATCATTGCGTATTAAAATTCGATTATTGTCGCAATCAATTATTTGACCATTTGTAGCAAAACAGTTTCCAAGTTTTGTTTTTGGAACAATTGCCATTTCAAAGTCAGAATATAATTCTATTTCTGCAGCAAAATCAAAGTTTTCGATAAATTCTATAACCCCACAATCGTTATATTCATTGGTGAAAGTGATGTAAGCTTCAGGAAAAACTTTGCTTAAATTTTTACATAATTGAAGTATGGTTTCTTTACAACTTGTTGAGTATTTAAAATCAGACATAAAATAATCATCATTTTCTTTGTCATTTGCAAGTTGGCTGGTTTTAAAAAGAATTGCAAATTCGAACCACTTTTCTGAGTTATTTAGATTTCTATGATTGTTACAAATCAGATATAGCCTTACCTCATACGGGAAACGCTTATCCTTAAAAAATTCTGTATCAAATATTTTTACATCACCAACACTGTTAAAGGCTTTTCTTAAATCATAATCCCAGTCAGCAATAGATGGTATTTTTATTCCATTTTTATCCAAGGTAGTTAATAAATCATAAATAAAACTTCCAGCTTTATCTAAGTTAATAGGAATGTGCAAATCAAGAGTATTGTATTCCATAATCAGAATGTAGTTTTAATTAGCGAACAAAAAACACATTACTTATATTCGTTTCAAATTTAACAAACTAACGCAAAACATATCTAAAAACATCTTCTTCATTTCTCACTACCAAGTTTCATTCTAAGTTTCGCCATATCGTCACTAACTTTCTTCTCTACAATTTTGGCATAGATTTGTGTTGTTCGGAGGCTCTTGTGAGCCAGCATTTTACTTACCGATTCAATGGGTACATCGTTTGACAGGGTAACTGTTGTTGCAAATGTGTGTCGTGCAATATGACTGGTAAGATTTTTTTGTATTTCGCAAATTGCAGCCAGTTCTTTCAAGTATGCATTATAATTTGAATTCGCAATCACCGGAAGCAATCTATTGGTACCTATAGAAATATCTTTATACTTGTCGAGAATTTCAAGAGCCTTTGGCAAAAGAGGTATTTGTGCTTTTATATCGGTTTTTTCACGATTTTGATTAATCCAAGGCAAACCGTCAATTCCAATAACAATATGCTCTTTCATAAGGTTACTTACATCGCAATAAGCGAGACCGGTGTAGCAACAGAAAACAAAAATATCGCGAACCTGATCCATTCGTTTGATTTCAATTTCCTTATCTTCAATTCTTTTAAGCTCTTCTGATGTTAGGTAAAACCTTTCCACCGGCAGAATATTACATTTAAAAAGAGCGAAAGGGTCTTTGTCAATCCATCCATGTTTAACGGCGAGATTTATTACTTTACGGAAATTTTTAATGTATTTCATGCTTGAGTTATGATTGCATCCTCTTTTTACTTTCAAGTAATGATCAAAACTTGCAATGAAGTCATAGTTTAACTCCGTCAAACGCATATCATTTACAGAATAATTATTCATCATGAATTCCTTAATGTGTGATAGCGTAGTAAGATATCTTGTATAGGTTGCCTGACTATATTGCTTATCTAACAGTTCTTTTACTAAGGCGTTATGCCAATCGAATACTTCAACAACAGTTTTTGATTTTTGAGATTTTCCTGTGTAATATTCTTTTATCTTTTTCACATCCAGCATTTCATCATGGTCTATCATATTTCGCCTGATGCGATTAATGCGCTCTTTCATGCTTTCGAGGTCTCTTAGCAATTCCTTGGCATCAATCTTATTATCAGTAGGTTTTCCATCCTTCCAACGCTCCACATCGAAGTTCTTGTTGGTAGCAATTTCAACTCGGCGACCATTCACTGTAACACGCATAAATATTGGTGCCATACCTTTTTTATCAATTTTATCAACTCTTTGATAAAACAAAACCGAGAATGTATTTCTTTCTTTCATTACTAATTGGTATCCTAATAACATTAAATTATTTAATAACAACAAAATTAAACTATTTCTTTCATATTCTATTTATCTTTACGTCAGCTATTTATCAACATTCGGTTACCAATTTTAATAATTGTAAATGGTAACCTAAATAACCACCAAACAATATGATTTTATATGAAATATTATGATTTTTTTTGAAAACAAAAATGGCTTAATCTTTTCATATTAAGCTATTTAGTGTTTTTTACTTTCATTTTCCGTGGAGCTGGCGGGGATCGAACCCGCGTCCAAACAGGAGACAAAAGGGCTTTCTACATGCGTATCCTGTTATTGATTGTCGGGAATTGTCGCGAAAACAGGCATCCAAAACAACTCCGTATCTTCTGTTTCTCGCTGTGGTAACGAAGCTTACCACAACCACCCCGGAATTTCTGCCACCTCCTTGTCGAACCGGAACCGGGTCTGTCCATCCGGGAGATGTCCCGCTCCAACACCTTGTGTCGGAATTAGGCTCATTTTACTGTCGTAAAATTAAGCTGCAAGAGCAAAGTTATCTGCGCCATTTGTTTGGTCGCGGATCAGTTTAACGGGTTAATCCACCTAGCCCGGCATGCTTACACAATCACCTCATCTGCTGTCAATACCATGTCAGCCCCAAACAAGGCTGCAAATATACAAAAATTGCACCGCTTTTGCAAGAAAATCTTTGATGTTGCACAAATTATGCAGGTTTTCGACCTAAAAATTGTATTTTTACCACCCTGAACTTAAAAATTTCGTATATGGCAACAAAAATCCGTATCGGTATACTGAAAGAAACCAAAACTCCACCCGACAGAAGAGTAGTGTTGACACCTGAAAATGTTCTACAAGCAATGAAGCATTTTCCGGAAGCAGAATTTGTGGTTCAAAAAAGCACACTGCGCTGCTTTACCGATAATGAATATCTCGAAAAAGGCATAGCCATGGCTGATGATATGTCGGATTGCGACGTTCTGATGGGAGTTAAGGAAGTGCATATACCGGAACTGATACCAAACAAGCAATACCATTTTTTCTCGCACACTCACAAGAAACAAAGCTACAACCGCCCACTGCTTCAAGCGTTGGTAAAAAACCATATTACCATGGTCGACCATGAATGCCTGACATACGAAAACGGAGCCCGGGTAGTAGCATTTGGCCGCTGGGCCGGAATAGTGGGTGCGTATAACGCAATGCTGGGATGGGGGTTGCGCACCGGAGACTACCAGCTGAAGCGTGCCGTAGATTGTTTCGACCGTAACGAAATGATCGGTGAACTGAAACATGTGAAACTGGCTAAAAATCTAAAAATTCTCATTACGGGCAAAGGTCGCGTTGGCATGGGAGCCATGGAAACACTTTCGGGACTGAAATTAAAAATGGTTACGGCAAAAGAATTTCTAACCCAACAGTTTAACGAACCTGTAATTTGTCAGATCGATGCTGATGAGTATGTGGAACACAAAGACGGCGGCTGGAAAGATTTTCCTTACTTTTTCAAACATCCGGCAGAATTTGTATCGACATTTTCTCCTTTCTCGAAAGTAACCGATATCTGGATCCCCTGCCATTTCTGGGATCAGAATTCACCAGCTTTTTTAAAACCTGCCGATTACCACGCTCCGGATTTTCGCATTAAGCTGATTGCCGATGTAAGTTGCGACCTTATTGACCCGATACCTTCCACGCTGCGCGCTTCAACCATAAAGGAGCCTTTCTATGGATACAATCCGAAAACCGAAAAAGAATGTGCTGCCTTCGATAAGAATAACGTCACAGTGATGGCTGTTGATAACCTGCCCGGCGAACTGCCCCGCGATGCTTCAGGTGAGTTTGGGGCACGCTTTATCGAGGAAGTAATTCCGGCTATTGTAGGCAAAGACGAAAAGGGCATTATTATGCGGGGAACCATTTGCAGCCGCGGTAAACTTACCGAAAGGTATGCCTATCTTGAGGATTTTTTGAACGGGAAGTAGTTAGGGTGAATACAGGAGTCAGAATACAGGAGTCAGAATACAGAAGTCAGAAGTCAGAAGTCAGAAGTCCAGAAGTCAGAAGTCCAGAAACCCGTTATCTTTTATTGCTTGCATTACCCAAAAAATTATCCCACCAGCTTCAGTTGCCGAATGGTTTCGACCGGATTTTTCGATGCAAACACAGTGTTACCTGCCACCAGTGCATTTACACCGGCTTTCACAAGTTCGGGAGCATTTTCGAGGGTAACGCCGCCATCCACTTCAATAATTAAATCAGGGTTGTCGAATTGCTTTAACTCCGATAACAATTCCAGCTTGCGGTAGGTCGACTGAATAAAACTTTGCCCGCCAAAGCCGGGATTTACAGACATCACCAGCACCAGATCGATATCGGCAATCACATTTTCGAGCATCTGAACCGGTGTATGTGGATTTAATGAGACGCCTGCTTTCATTCCTGCATTTTTAATCTCCTGAATAGTGCGGTGCAGGTGTGTACAGGCTTCAACATGAACCGTAAGGATATCGGCACCTGCATCACGAAAGGCCTGAATATATTTTTCGGGCGACACAATCATCAGATGCACATCGAGGGGTTTGTGCGCCTCTTTTTTAATAGCCTTAACCACAGGAAGCCCAAACGAAAGGTTCGGGACAAACACACCATCCATAACATCGAGATGAAACCAGTCGGCTTTGCTGTGGTTGATCATATCAATATCGGACGAGAGGTTCAGAAAGTTTGCCGACAACATCGAAGGAGCAACAATTACACTCATAAACATACCAATTTTATGCAATAAAGGTAATAATGATTATTCAGCAAAAAACAAATAGTGAATAATTCTGGCAATTTTTTACAAATTGTAGTATTTCAGCTTTTTATGCTTTGTGGATTGTTTCAGGCGCCGGATTGAGGCATCTTTAATCTGCCGTACGCGTTCACGTGTCAGACAGAAATATTCGGCAATTTCATCAAGTGTTTTTGCATGTTCTCCACCCAATCCATAATACATTTTCAGGATTTCTGACTCCCGCTTTCCCAATACACTCAATGTGCTGTTGATTTCACGCATTAACGATTCTTTCAGCAGAGAATAATCGGGTGGATTATCGGTATTAATATCAATAAGATCTGCCAATGTTCCATCATCAGGATCAGACCCCACAGGAGCATCCATCGACACATGGCGGACATTATTCTTCAGGTTGTCTTTTATCTCGTACGCAGTCATTTCTATTTCTTCGGCAATCTCTTCAGCGGTAGGCTCCCTTTGGAACTGCTGTTCAAGCTTTGAGCTAATTGTGTGAATTTTATTGATGGCACCAATCTTATTCAAAGGCAACCGTACCATACGTCCCTGCTCGGCAAGAGAATGCAGAATTGATTGTCTTATCCACCATACAGCATAAGAAATAAACTTAAAACCGCGTGTTTCGTCGAAACGTAAGGCAGCCTTAATAAGGCCCAGATTGCCTTCGTTTACAAGATCCTGTAGGCTCAATCCCTGATTTTGATACTGCTTTGCCACGGAAACAACAAAACGGAGGTTGGAGGTTACCAGTTTCTCCAAAGCTGCTCTGTCGCCCATTTTTATTTTGCGCGCAAGTTCTATCTCTTCTTCCGGTGTAATCATCACTTTTCGTCCGATTTCCTGAAGATATTTCTCGAACGCAGGCGTATCGCGGTTAGTAACTTGCTTAACTATCTTTAACTGACGCATTTCATTTCGATTTTACACACATTTATAAAACGCTTTTCTTCATAAAAAGGTTGCTTTAGCTAAACAACAAATCGCTTGAAATGTTTTTAACATTTTATTAGGGCTAATAATTTTCATTTTTTTTAATCGTATTATTATTTTTATTATCATTGCACTGAAATGTTGGATTCTCCTCGTAGAGATTAAGATTTACCCACAAAAGAAAATTTTTATTTTATCATTTAAACATATTTTTAATGTACGACATTAATCAACTTAACGAAAAGCTGTTACCTGAGCTTAAACTTATAGCACGTGACCTTGGACTTGTAAGAACCGACATGCTGAAAAAAGAAGAACTTGTTTATAAAATTCTTGACCAGCAGGCTATAAATGCATCGGCTATACCTGACGAAAAAAAGCAACGACCACCCAGACAACGTCGCAGAGCTGAAAAAATTACGATAAATACCCCTTCGTACCGCGACTTCACATTGTTTCCCACAAGCAAACCCGAGGAAGCAACAAAAATCTCGTCAGAAGATGCAAAGTCAGAAAACTCCGGCACTCCCGATAACAAAGATGTGATTATTCCTCATCGTAAACGCAGGCCTGTGCTTCCGGAAGAAAAAACCCAAGACGAAAGTGCTTTAATTACTAAGATAAATCAATCGATCGAACCGGAGAAGAAGGAGAAAAAAGAAAACCCAGAAGCTCCTGAAAATAAAAAACGTAAGAAGCGTTTTAGAAAAAAATATGAAAATGTAAGCGTTTCTTCCAATCCACCTGCAGTTAACCCTGTGACTGCACCAAGTGAAATAATTGCTAATACTCATATTGTTAATGATCAGGTAATACATCAACCTTCAATTATAGCTGACGTTGTATCAGAAGCTGAGCCTATTGTTGACCGGAAGGAACTAACTCCTCCTGTAAAACATGTAGCCAGCGTTGAACCTCTTCAAGCAAAACGGCAGGAAATCCGTTTGCCTGAACGCGAAGTAAAAAAAGAAATTTCTGACTCTGCAGATAAAAATGAAGTGAATTCACTTCATGAAAATCAGAAAAACACTGAAACAAGCGAAATAGCAAATCACACCGAAGAGCCAGTAAAAGAGACACAATCATTCGAATTTAATGGAATTGTTAACATCGACGGAGTACTCGAAATCGTACCGGACGGGTATGGCTTTCTTCGTTCGTCCGACTACAATTATTTGAACTCTCCCGACGACGTATATGTAAGTCAATCGCAAATAAAACTTTTTGGGCTGAAAACCGGCGATACTGTCGAAGGAAGCATACGTCCTCCCCGTGAAGGTGAAAAATATTTTCCGTTGATTAAAATCAATAAAATCAATGGCCGCGACCCTTCAGTAATGCGCGACCGCATTCCTTTCGATCATCTTACTCCATTATTCCCAACTGAAAAATTCAATATTACAGGGCAGGGAAAAGCCACTTTATCGACAAGAATTGTTGATTTATTCTCTCCCATAGGCAAAGGCCAGAGAGGTTTGATTGTAGCGCAGCCTAAAACCGGTAAAACGGTACTGCTACAGGAAATCGCCAATGCAATTGCTGCCAATCACCCGGAAGTATACCTTATGATTCTTCTTATTGATGAGCGTCCGGAAGAAGTTACTGATATGGCGCGAAATGTAAACGCTGAAGTTATTGCTTCAACATTTGATGAACCGGCAGAACGCCATGTAAGGGTTAGCACGATCGTCTTAGAGAAAGCAAAACGCCTGGTGGAATGCGGTCATGACGTGATAATTCTACTCGATTCCATAACCCGTCTGGCAAGGGCTTACAACACTGTTGCTCCTGCATCCGGCAGGGTTTTATCGGGTGGTGTCGACAGCAATGCATTGCATAAGCCAAAGCGTTTCTTCGGAGCCGCACGAAATATCGAAGGGGGTGGTTCGCTGACGATACTTGCAACAGCTTTAACCGAGACCGGTTCAAAAATGGACGATGTCATCTTTGAAGAATTCAAAGGAACTGGCAATATGGAACTGCAGCTTGATCGTAAACTGTCGAACCGCAGAATTTATCCTGCTGTTGATATCACAGCTTCAAGCACACGCCGTGAAGATTTGCTCATTCCGGCAGAAGTACTCAATAGGGTGTGGATACTCAGAGAGTTTCTGGCAGATATGAATTCGCTTGAAGCGATGGATTTTATGAGACAACGGCTTCCAAACACCAAAGATAATCTCGAATTCCTGATGACAATGGATAAATTATAATGTACCTGAAAACAAAAAAGGGTAGCAATGTTATTATTGTTACCCTTTTTTTTTGTGCTTTGGATTACGCTATTTTTTTAAATATGTATCAAGCCACGACCTGAATTCACGCTGCCAAAGTATGGCATTCTGCGGTTTTAGAACAAAGTGGGTTTCTTCGGGGAATATAAGCAGTTTCGATGGAATTCCCCGGAGCTGCGCAGCATTAAATGCCTGCATACTTTCGGTGTATGGTATTCTAAAATCTTTGCCTCCACTGATAATTAATATGGGTGTATCCCATTTATCCACAAAGCGATGGGGTGAGTTTGAATACGATTTTTGTGCGATGGCATTGTTTTTATCCCAATAGGGTCCGCCAAGATCGAAGTTTGCAAAGAACATTTCTTCGGTTGCTCCGTATTGGCTTTCGAGGTTGAACATACCGCAATGGGCAATGAAAGCCTTAAACCTGCCCTCATGATGTCCTGCCAACCAGAATACCGAAAACCCCCCATAGCTTGCACCCACTGCTCCCAATCGGTTCTCATCGATATATGGTTCTTTTGCCAGGGCATCGATTGCCGAAATGTAATCTTTCATATTTTGTCCGCCATAATCTCCGCTGATCTGTCGATTCCAATCCTGTCCGAACCCGGGAACACCTCTTCTATTGGGAGCAACAACAATATACCCCCCGGCTGCCATAATCTGAAAATTCCATCGGAACGAAAAAAACTGACTCACAGCGCTCTGTGGACCACCTTGGCAATACAACAAAGCCGGATAGCTTTTTGTGGAATCAAAGTCCGGTGGATAGATCACCCATGTCAGCATTTTTTTATTGTCGGTAGTTGTAATCCATCTTTCCTGAACCTTTCCGAAAGTAATATTATCGTATATTTCCTTATTTACAAAGCTCAGCTGTGTCTCTGATCCATCCGGGTTGATCCTGAACAATTCCGTCGCCATACTCATGCTCATCTTGGCTCCTAATAGCACGTTCTCTGCTTTTGCTATCATTGTGTAATCGTGGATACCTTCAGTGACTTTCCGGATGCTGCCATCTTCGATATTCAGAGTATAAATCTGATGTGTTCCATTAATTACACTAATAAAATACAAGAATTTTCCATTCTCATCCCAGAGCAGACTCGATGCTGGCTGATCAAAGTTTGCACTCATATTTTTAATTTCGCCGGTAGCCAAATTTTTAATTATAATTCGGTCCTTATCCGATTCATATCCTGGAGTTTCCATGCTCAGCCATGCAAGATATTTCAAATCTGGCGAATAAACAGGGTACTTATCGTAACCGTTCATACCATTGCTTACATTGAGCGTTGTTTTACCGGCCAGGTCATATTCATAAATATCGGAATTTGTGCTTAGAGCATACTCCTTGCCGGTAAGCTTCTTACATGTATAGGCAATTTTTCTGGAATCGCTGCTCCACACCATTTCAGTATTGTCAAAATAAGGGCTCAGTGGGGCATCCCAGGCTTCATCAGGCATAATATCAGTAGCATTATCAATTTTGCCATTATTGAAACCTGCAACAAAAATATGGCTCCATAAGTTGTCGTTCCAATGGTTCCAATGCCTATACATCAAATCTTCAGCAATAACAACATTTACCTTAGGCAAATCGGTATATAAATCTTTGGCCGACTTTCCAACAGCCACCTCTTTGCAAAAGAGAATTTTAGTACCATCAGGCGAAATTTCAAAACTCGAAAGGCCGTTCAGCAATGTGTCACAAACCTCTTTATTACTGCCATCGGCATTCATTGACAGCAATTGAGGAGTTTCAGTTTTATCGCTGATATAAAATATTTTTTTTGCATCGGGTGCCCATCTTACATTGTAGCAATTGTAAGGGCCTGATGTTAAAGCAACAGGAGCAGGTTTTTCGGTGCTCATTTTAAAGATATGTGTATAGCCTCTGTTTTCTTCGATATTGTAGAAAGTTACTGTATACAGTACCTCTTTGCCATCATGCGATAGCTGCATTTCACCAATCCTGCCAAATTTCCACATTATTTCCGGTGTTAATACAGCTGCTTTTTTTTCAGCATCAGTAAGGGAAACATTTACTGGAGTTTTTTCAGATTTTTCGACCGGATTCTGAATACAGGATTCAAAAACCAGAAAAATCGAAAACAATAACACGGAAAATGCAATTGACCTCATAATATTAGATTTTATAATTAATTTTTATCTTTTGTCTAGCTTATTCAGTGCTTCCACAGCAAGGTCGTAATTCGGTGCAATTTCAAGCGCTTTGTTATAGTCGTTTCTTGCTTCTGTCTCATTCCCGGAGAGCTCATAGGCCAGTCCTCTGTTATAATATGCATTCACAGCCTTCGGGTCGATCTCAACAGCCTTTGAAAAATAACCTATAGCAGCTTTGACATCATCGCCATACACCAATAAATAATATCCCATATTATAATTGGCCTGATAATCGGTACTATCTACACTGATTGCCTTTTCAAAAACCTGACGTGTTTTATCGTTTAATCCAAATTTTTCGTACACCAGACCAGCATTGAGAAGTATTTGCAGATTATCGGGAAAAAGCAATACGGCAGTATTAAAGTAATCGACGGCCAGTTTATTATCAGCCTCGTAATAAATCATACCAATCATGTTATATGCTTCAGCATGTTTCGGATTGTATTCAAGCACAGAAAGAAGGCTTTCAACAGCTTTTACCGTCATATTATTTTCTTTAAAAATCAGCGCCTTCAGAAAATACGTTTTATCGCTCTGCTGGTTCATGCCCTCAATAAAGGCTATTTCTTTGATTGCATCATCGTATTGTTTCACATAATAATACAACTGAGCAAGCTTGAAGTGGGCTTCTTTGTCCTGCGGATGGTGCTTTATACATAGCAACAATGCATCTCTCGAGCGTTCCGATTTTCCAAGCAACAGAAAATAGTCAGCAGCTGTGTGCAGGTAAACCGGATTGATTGAATCGAGTTTTAAGGCAATTTCGATATCGTTTACGGCTTCCTGAAGGTTACCATTCCCGTAATTCAGCAAGGCTCTTTTATAAAAGAGTGAATGCTGTCTTGGGTTACTTCTGATTTGAGCAGACAATATTTTTATAGAATCAACAGAATCGTTTGCAACGGTTAAAGCTTTTTGTTTTCCCGAATTACATGAACAGCTGTTGAGTGCAAGGAATATGAGAACATAAGATATTAAAATCCCAGATACGACAAAAATATTCCGGAGCTTAGTCATTGGCAACCCAAAGAATTATTAGTTGGCTTCGAGCCTTGCAACAACCTTCTTCTCGAGTTCTTCGGCGAGTTCCGGATTATCAAGAAGTAGCTGTTTCACAGCATCACGTCCCTGTCCAAGTTTGGTGTCACCATAGCTGAACCACGATCCGCTTTTCTTGATTATTTCATAATCAACGCTTAAATCAATAATCTCACCTATCTTACTTATGCCTTCACCGTACACAATGTCGAATTCTGCTTTCTTAAACGGCGGAGCCATTTTGTTTTTAACTACTTTCACTCTGGTACGACTACCCGTTACATCTTCGCTCTCTTTAATCTGGGAAATTCTCCGGATATCGAGGCGGATGCTGGCATAGAATTTAAGTGCGTTTCCACCCGTAGTAGTTTCGGGGCTGCCAAACATCACTCCAATTTTATCGCGTAGTTGATTGATAAATATACAGCAGGTCTGCGTTTTGCTGATATTTGCAGTAAGTTTTCGTAAAGCCTGCGACATTAAACGGGCCTGCAGCCCCATTTTACTGTCGCCCATTTCACCTTCGATCTCTGCTTTTGGGGTAAGTGCAGCAACTGAGTCGATAACTATAATATCTATAGCGCCCGAACGTATCAAATTATCAGCAATTTCGAGGGCTTGCTCTCCGTTATCGGGTTGTGATATAAACAGATTCTGTGTATCAACACCCAGTTTCTCAGCATAGGTTCTATCGAAAGCATGCTCTGCATCAATAATGGCAGCAATGCCACCACTTTTCTGTGCTTCAGCAATAGCATGAATCGCTAAGGTTGTTTTTCCCGATGATTCAGGGCCGTATATTTCAATTACTCTTCCACGGGGATACCCTCCTACTCCCAATGCATAGTTCAATGTTACCGATCCAGAAGGTATAATGGGTACATTTTCCACAACCTTATCGCCAAGCTTCATGATGGCTCCTTTACCGTAGTCTTTTTCTATTTTACCCAGCGTGAGCTGTAACGCTTTCAGTTTTTCAAGCTTAATATCTTCGTTTGTGTTCTTTGCCATATAATTTAAAGGTTTTTAATTATTTGCTGACTATGATTTTTTGTATCAACTTTCTCAAATATTTGTTCAATAATACCATTCTCCGATATAATGTAAGTTGTTCTCAGTACACCTTCATAGCTTTTACCATAAAGTTTTTTTTCCCCCCAGGCTCCATAGGCTTTGAGAATTTGCTTCTCGGTGTCTGAAATCAGGTCGAAAGGCAGATTATATTTTTCGGCAAACCCCTGATGGCTTTTAGTGCTGTCGGCACTAACACCTAAAACCTGATACCCTTTATGCTGCCACATTTCGTAGTTATCCCGAAGGTCGCAGGCTTCTGCAGTACAACCGGGGGTATTGTCTTTCGGATAAAAATATAATATCAGCTTTTTCCCACTATAGTCTGATAGCGCAACAATCTTTCCTGACTGTGTAATTCCCTTAAAATCAGGAGCTTTATCGCCAAGCTTTAATTTTTGCATAAATACATTTCTTTGTACAAATATATTTTTTTCAGTGCAGAATCAGGGGTTTGAAAATAAAAGTTTATTAACAATCGTGCGATTTTACATCCCAAATATCAAAAACAGAGGCTTTTGTTAGGCTGACACTATTTTTATGTATCTTTATAGGTTTTATGGAATTGCACAAACATAACCATCATTGCTTTTGTTAAAGGCTTACCGAAATTGACGCAGGTATATAAAATAGTATGGCTCTTTTCCATCTTCACCCTGATAATTTTTCGTTTCAGTGGTTTTTCACAGGAATTGAGTGTAAAACTACTACCCGGAGAACAAAAGGTGTTCGAACAAGCTGTTTATGAATTTGAGAGTGAATCGTATCTTTCGGCAAAAGAACGATTCTCGCAGCTTCTGAGCCTATATCCAAGAGAAATATATTTCAATTATGCCTACGGGGCATGTCTTGTTTGTTTGAATACTGAATTTACAAAAAGCATAGATTATTTGGAATATGCCTTAGACGGGGGTATGTATCAGGCAAACTACTTTCTTGGAATGGCCTATCATCTGCGTTATATGTTCGACAACGCTATTCGTTACTACGAAGATTATCAGCAAAGGGCAACGGGAAAGGACATAAAGCTGCTGCCGGTGGACCGGCAGATTAAAATGGCGCAAAACGGAATTGACCTGATTCGGTATAGCTATGATTTGCAAGTTGTTGAATCGAAAAACGTAAAAACTGACAATTTTTACTACTCCTACAACTCAAACTCCAGAAGTGGAGAAATAGTTGTTATCCCCGAAGCCTTTAAAACTAAAAACGACAAGAAACGAAACTATTCAGGTTTGATGTATGTTTCAAAGTTGTACAATATTGCATTTTTCAGCAGCTATGGTACAGAAAAGAAAAGTAATCTTGACTTGTATATGGTAGTTAAAGAAGGTGATGCATGGAGTGCTCCCAAAAAGCTGCCGAAAATTGTAAATTCCGTTGAAGATGAGTCATTTCCGTTTTTTCACCCTAATGGAGAATTCTTGTATTTTAGTTCAAAAGGTCACAACAGCATGGGCGGTTACGATATTTTCAGAGTTGCCTATAACCGCGAATCGGATAAATGGTCGGAACCGGAGAACCTCGATTTTCCTATCAACACTCCACTTGAAGATATTATGTACATAACAGACGATAGGGACCTTACTGCCTTTTTTGCATCAACCAGAGAGGCTGAAGCCGGAAGAATCGGAGTGTATCAGATATTGATTGAAAAAAATCCGGCCCAACGGCAGATTGCAAACATCGATGACGTAAGAAAGACTTCACATTTGCAAATTAACCCTATAGCAGTAAAAGAATTCGAAAAAAGGTCGCAGGCGCTGATTGCCTTGAATAACGATACTGCTTCTGAGTTCAATAATCAAATCCCTGACATTAACACCCCATCAAATGATACCGCCACTACTGATAAACTCCATGAAGCAAACACCAACATTGATAGTTTACAAAAAAGAGCTGAATTTTACACAATTAAAAACGAAGCGACCCTGTCGCAAATTCAGCAGTACATGGATGAAATCGATAGGCTCGAGGTGGAGAAACAACTAATTGCTGGTAAAAACATCCCTGCCGAAGAAAAAAACAAGCAAATTTCAAATATTGACGCGAAAATATATGTCTACACCGACAGCCTTGCTGTTTTAAAGGACCTATCTGACAATTACGAGCTTACCATTAATGAAATGAAGCAGAAATCAGACTATTACAATACCCAAATAACTGAAATCGAAAATCATAATACCGAAAACCCTACCAACGAAAAAAGTCTGGATATTATAAATACCGAAGTCAAGAAAGAACTTACTGTTAATCCGGGGTCAGATTTTCTGGAAAACCTGCAAAAGGAAATTGAAGCCAAAAACAATCAAATCAGAACAAACCACGACTATCTACAGTCAGTTGAGAGGAGAATTAACGAAATTGATTCGCAAATCATGGATTTGAACGACAGCTTGCTGTTTACGAATGACCCTGAAAAACAACAGGCAGCAAGGAAACAAATTGAAATGCTTAAAACGGAGCGGAATCGCCTGGTTGTAGATTACAAAGAACGGTTTCTCCAACAGGAATTCCTTATAAAAGAAACCCGGCAGCTCGAAAAAGAACAGGCAATTGCAGCATCATTAGTAAATGAACCGAATGTCAATTACCCTAAAACAGGGCTCAGTGCTGAAATTGTGCTGAATAAGGCAGAAAAATATATTGCTCGCCGCGATCAGCGAAACCTGAAAGATCTTGCTGTAATGCAGAACCAGGTGCTCGATTCTGTGTTTTTCGACAATTCAACTCTGGCAAATAATAGGATATTGGCTGAAAACAATATGTTGCACGAGAAAACCCTGCACGAGAAAAATAATATCCAGAAAATACATATAATCACCGAAAGCCCTCTTTTTGATGAAAGCCTTGTAAACACTTACCTTGCAACAGCCGATTCTCTCGGAGCAGAACTTGAACATACCCAAAAAATGTTTGAGTCGGAAACCAATATCGAAAAGAGGAACGAACTCCTGAACAATTATAATAACACCCTTGCTGAACTTAATGAAGTTTATACCCACATCAACGATGAAATTACTGTAGTAAACAACACGATTGCTGTTAATAATGTTTCGAATGAAAATGTTGATGACATCAGAGATAAAACCGAAAGCCAGATTGCTATTCAAAAAGAAAAGGGACTCTCAAATGATGTAATACTCGCAGAAGATTACCTTACAACTGCTGATTCATTATATGCAATGGCAGCGGAAGCGGATGACAAATTGCCGGCCTTGCAGGATTATTACCTGAAAGAAGCAATAATATATGAAGCAAAAGCATTCGAAATTACACACAACAACCTTACGGCAAATAATCAGAATAATTTTAATAACACAAACCAAAACGAAACGATAAATTCTGACACTTTATTGGTTTATCAACCTGACTCCTTATCAATTGATAGCATTATCAATGAAACCAAGCAACAGATCCAGATTATTGAAAACACATATAGCAACCAAAACAACGACAGCATCTGGGATAAAACTATTGCCGGTTACAACGAGCTTGATGAAATAAATTCTGCCATCAGGAATACATCTGATGACAATACAAAAATAAGCTTGCAGGATTATGCAACTCAAATTTTTAAGGAAACCCGCGACCTGCATGCACAGGCTGCTGAGCAACTGCTAAATAAGAACCTTGAAGAATATCTAATTTTTGATAAATCATTCAGGGAAACAAGTGACCATAGCATTTCGAAGGCGAACACCCCTGAAGCTTTAGACCGTCGTAATTCAGCAATAGCACTGCATAACCAGGCAGCAAACCTGCTGATTGCTGCAGAAGAAACAACCAACGACAGTTTGAAAAATGAATTGATAATTGAAGCTGCCCAGCTCGAGAGTCAGGCCGTGCAAGAATATAAAAAGGCTTTCGAAATTGCCATAGACACCAACTTCTATACATCAGTTAAAGAACCTGAATACAGCTTCGTTACCAGTAATTTAACCATAGACACGATTGTATCGGAATACATCGAAATTAGAAATGAATTGCCACAATCAAATACCAACCTTCAGTCAACCAACGAAGAAGAGATTGTGATGCAGCAAATCGACTCTTTGCTAATAAAAGCAGAAAACATAAATACTTCCATTGCTTCGTTACAAACGGAATATGAAAAAACAGACATTCCATCGGAGCAAAACCGTATAATCAATGAAATTGATTCGCTCAGGAATGAGCAGGAGATTATTGTGGACTCAGCCTACAGTACGCTCGTTGATTTACAGCAACAGAAAATCAGAAAAAACAGAGATTTTATTGAAGCAAATAAAGCCAATTACACTGACCGTAAAAAGTTGTACCTCGAAATTGAAGATGATTATCTAAGTTACAGCAAAGCCATCAGCGATAAAGCATACCGGAGCGAAACCAATTACTTCTACCTGCTTCAGGAAATTGTAGTTTTTGGCGACAGCATTCTTGCAAAACAACAGCAGTTAATTTCGGAAAAAACAAACAATACTCAACCTGAAAACAAAACAATTACCAGCCGCATCGAAGAAATTGGCAGGAAAATGCTGAAAACGGATAATTGGGTTGCCGAAAACGTGCAACGCCAGGCCACTAGTTTTGAAAATCAGCGCAATAACCTGACTGTTCCTTCCGAGGCTCAAAAAAATTACATGCAGAATAGCGAAAGAACACTTACTTCGAATATGCATATTATTAATAACAACCCGGAAATCAAATCAATAGTAACCCGGGCTGATAGTGCTATGAATGAGGCTGCTACAATTCGAAAGGAGCTATCCGACAATTTTCAGACCTACTCAAACAATGAAATTGAAGCCCGTGTGGCCCGGGCCGATTCACTCGAAACCCTAGGACTGGCATACCAGAACAAAGCAATTGAGTTAATTGAAGTTGATAAACAGCTTGCTATTGCGCGCGAAGACAGTGTACGGTATGCTCAAAAAGAAGCTGCATGGAACGACACGTTTAATGTAAACCGTAACTTGCTCGACACAATTTCTACAACGAGCACCGAAATAAATTCGGCTATAGAAAAAGCAATTATTGTTTCGGACAGTTTGATGAATGAAGCTACCAAGATTCGGGATAATATTAGCGATAACAATAACAGGTTTACAGAGAATGAGAAAAATCAACTGCAACAACATGCAGATTCGCTAACTACTGCCGCAATCGATTTACAAAATCAAGCGATTAAATTTTCAACCAACAACGATATTCAATCCGCACAGCTGATTAATTCCAACTACAGTTATTTAATTGAGAATCCAATTAGGGATAGCATTGTTATGACATACCGGCCTATAAGCAAAGAAAGCCTATTCCTCCTGCCTGAAAATGAAATTGATGCAAACAAGTTCCTGAACAATACAACTGATAGAGAAGTAATCGATAAATTAACAAAGGAACGTGAAGAATTACGGTTGCAAATAAAATCAATTGACGAAGAAATCCTGCTTGTTCAGGACTATATCTCAAAAACCAGTAACGCTACGGACAAAACCAAACTTATTGCCGAACGTGACAGTCTACTTACCGACAGAAGCCAAAAGGTGGAAAAGTACTTAGCAACAAATGACGATATTCTGAATTATTCCATTTCGAAACTTGAAGAAAAGCGATTGAAATTAAAAACAGATTCCCCTGCTTTAAAACAGCAGGCTGATAGTCTGACAAAGGATGCAAGGCGCAAGGAACAACAAGCCGATTCGTTGCGGATAGCAGCTATGCAGAGCAATGATATAATTAATTCGAAAAGCGACCTGCTGGCTCAGGCAAATGCCTTAGATGAAGAGGCACTTTCGCAACGAAGTGAGGCAATCATGATACTTGAAAGCCCTGCTGCTGATACTGTTCAACAAAACACGGTTCTTAATGGTAATAATACAAATAATACCCCTGCATCAGAAAATGTTCTTGTTTTCAGAATCCAATTTGCTGCATATAACCGAATTGTTGGAGATGAATACACAAAAGGCCTAAGCCCTCTGTTCACAGAGAAAGTCCCTGATAGACAGCTGATACGGTATATGACCGGCGATTATCCCAATTTCGAAACGGCTGCCCGTGCGCTTCCCGGTGTTAAAAATGTTGGCTTCAACGATGCTTTTATTGTTGCTTACTTGAATGGGAAACGGATTACCATATTTGAAGCGAACCAATACCTTGCACAACAAAAAGTATCAAAGAACGAGATTATTGCTGTAAATGACCAGCAACAAGCGACAAACCAAAATGTAACAGACTCCGTTGAAAAAGCGAACTCACAATATGGCATAATAGATGTAAAAGCCGTAGAAGGGGTTTTTCTCTGTGTGCAATTTGCTGCAGCAAAAAGGATTTTACTACCCGGTGAGATTTTCGGGTTAAGTGCTGATTTTCTGGAATTTTTAGACAATGGTTATATCAGGCACCTGAGCGGAAAATTCTATTCAATGAACGATGCTGCCAATGCCCGAAACATAATACGAGCTACAGGGGCAAACGATGCATTTATTACCGCTTATCGAAACGGGGTAAGGATACCGGTTAACGAAGCTCTTCAGCTAATTGCCTCACAGCCATCCGGCTCCACCGATACTGCAACAATTGCTGTTCATAAAACAAATACACCAAATCCGGCCATTAACACTGAGAGTTTTGTCATTGAAATTTATGTACAGATAGGTGCTTATCGTTCTGAAGTGAATACAGAAATTTACAACATGTTCAAAAATATAGCTGGAACTAACAACATTACCACTGTTCAAAGAAACAATCTTATCATATATCGTATTGGTCCTCTACAATCAAAAGCCACTGCTAACGAAGTGCGTATAACAGCAGTTGAAGCGGGAATAACAGATGCCTTTATTGTTGCTTATAAAAACGGGAAACAAATACCATTACGTGAAATAAATGATTAGTTTTTTGCGTATATTTGCAGTATGACAAAAAAGGATACACAAATACAAAATTCAGGCAATCCGAGCGAGAATTTGTCTCTGGATAACATTCTTGTTTTGCATAACGACGATTTCAACACATTTGATTTTGTTATTGAATGTCTGGTTACCATTTGCGATCACGATGACCTTCAAGCTGAGCAATGTGCTTTTCTCACGCATTATAAAGGAAAGTGTGAAATTAAGAAAGGAAAATTCGACATTTTGAAGCCAATGAAGGACTCTCTGGTTGAGAAGGGGCTTAATGTTACATTAGAATAAAAAAAGGCTGCGATTGTTAAAGGCAGCCTTTTTCAATTTCATATACAATTTCAGGCCTGAGCTGTAGGTCCTCCGAATGTCATTGGAATTACAGGTCCCTGACTCGATTCATTTACTTTAATAGGCCCGTTCATTTGCTCGTATTTTTGAATATTGTCCTTTAAAGCCATCATTAGTCTTTTGGCATGCTCCGGAGTGAGAATGACTCTTGATTTCACCTGAGCTTTCGGAACACCGGGCATAATCCTTACGAAATCGATTACAAACTCTGAACTGCTATGTGTTATCACAGCGAGATTCGAGTAGGTACCCTGAGCGACATCTTCCTTAAGTTCGATGCTGATCTGATTTTGTTTAAGGTTTTTATCTTCCATATTTCTTATTCATTGACGTGTTCGTATTTCTCACTGACCTGAGCCATTTCTTCTTTGTTGCCAACCAAATATGTACTGTATTCGCGCAATCCTGTTCCGGCAGGAATCAGGTGTCCGACAATTACATTTTCTTTCAATCCATCGAGAGGATCTACTTTTCCGCTAATAGCAGCCTCATTCAGAACCTTTGTTGTTTCCTGGAATGAAGCGGCTGACATGAAGCTCTTTGTTTGCAATGCAGCTCTTGTAATACCCTGCAACACTTGGCTTGAAGTTGCCGGAACGGCATCGCGGGCCATTATTGGCTGAAGGTCTTTACGTTTCAAAATAGAATTCTCATCGCGCAGTTTTCTGGCGGAAATAATCTGTCCAGCTTTCGCAGTAGATGAATCACCGGGCTCAATAACCACTTTTTTATCGAAGATAGCGTCGTTAACTTCCCGGAATTCCCATTTATCAACAATTTGCTTCTCGAGGAAACGGGTATCACCCGGGTCTTCTATTTCGACTTTTCGCATCATTTGCCGAACAATTACTTCGAAATGTTTATCGTTAATTTTCACACCCTGCATACGGTAAACTTCCTGAACCTCATTTACAATATATTCCTGAACCATTGTGGGTCCTTTAATATTCAGTATATCGATTGGCGTAATAGCTCCTTCCGACAATGGTGTTCCGGCACGAACAAAATCGCTGTCTTGTACGAGAATTTGTTTTGATAATGGTACCAGATAGCGTTTCTCCTCATTTTCCTTTGAACGGATAATGATTTCCCTGTTACCACGTTTAATTTTTCCGAATTCTACCTGACCATTGATTTCACAAACAACTGCCGGGTTCGACGGATTTCGTGCTTCGAAAAGTTCGGTAACACGTGGCAAACCACCGGTGATGTCACCACCTTTACCAACAACTCTCGGTATCTTAACAAGAATTTTACCTGCGACTACTTTTTCGTTCTCCTGAACAATGATATGTGCACCCACAGGGAGGTTATAAGTTTTCAGGACTTCGTTTTTACCGGTAATAATCTTTACAACTGGTATTTTCGACTTATCTCTGGTTTCGATAATTACTTTTTCGCGATAGCCTGTCTGATCATCCGCTTCTTCTCGATAAGTAATCCCTTCAATAACATTTTCAAAGTCAACTTTACCGGCAACTTCAGTAATGATTACTGAGTTGAACGGATCCCAGCTGCAAACCACAGTGTTTTTCTCAACAAACTGACCTGGTTTTACGAATAGTTTCGACCCATAAGGAATATTGTTAGTCATAATAATGATGCCTGTGTTTTTATCAACCAGTCTCATTTCGCCCATACGACCAATAACAATATCATATTTTTCACCTTGTTCATTAACGTATTCAACTGTTCTGAGATCCTCAATCTCAACAATACCTTCGTATTTCACAAAAATAGTTGATTCAGTTGCAATGTTACCTGCAACCCCGCCGACGTGGAAAGTACGAAGGGTAAGCTGTGTTCCCGGCTCACCAATTGATTGAGCCGCTATCACACCAACAGCTTCACCTTTTTGCACCATTCGTCCAGTTGCCAGATTTCGGCCATAGCATTTTGCACAAACACCTCGTTTCGATTCGCAAGTTAACACCGACCTGATTTCAACCTCTTCGATAGGAGATGAATCAATAATATCGGCTACGTCTTCTGTGATTTCCTGCCCGGCAGCAACAATAAGTTCTCCCGTCTGAGGATGATATACATCATGAACTGTTGTACGACCCAGTATTCTTTCATAGAGTGTTTCAACCACTTCTTCGTTTTTCTTGATTGTGGTTGCCACAAGTCCTCTCAGCGTTCCGCAGTCTTCTTCGTTGATTACAATGTCCTGAGCCACGTCAACAAGTCGTCGTGTGAGGTAACCAGCGTCTGCAGTTTTAAGAGCTGTGTCGGCAAGACCCTTACGTGCGCCGTGAGTTGAAATAAAATACTCCAGAATCGACAAGCCTTCTTTGAAGTTGGAAAGAATCGGGTTTTCAATAATTTCAGCTCCGGTTGAGATTGATTTCTGCGGTTTACCCATCAAACCCCTCATACCACACAACTGCCTAATCTGTTCGTTAGAACCGCGGGCACCGGAGTCAAGCATCATATATACTGAATTAAAGCCCTGATTGTCTTCCGACAACTGCTTCATAACTTCTTTTGCAAGGTTTGCATTTACGTGAGTCCATACGTCGATAACCTGATTGTACCTTTCATTATTGGTAATAAACCCTGATTCGTAATTAGATCGTATTTCCTCAACAGCACGATAGCCTTCTTCAATCATTTTCTGTTTGCTTTCAGGTACTATCACATTATCGAGGTTAAACGACAGACCTCCTTTGAAAGCCATGCTGAAACCAAGATCTTTAATATCGTCGAGGAATTTTGCAGTGGCAGCTGTTCCTGCCTTTTTGAGCACTGTTCCAATAATCGAACGTAAGGATTTTTTTGTCAGTACTTCGTTCAAATAGCCAACTTCTCTGGGAACTGACTGGTTAAAAATAACGCGTCCGGTTGTTGTTTCAATCAAATGATTGATGTAGTTGCCATCTTTATCAATATCATCAACCTTAACTTTAATGATTGCATGCAAGCCAAGTTTTGCCTCGTTGTATGCAATAATTACTTCTTTAGGTCCATAGAACGTCAGCCCTTCTCCCAAAGCGCCCCTGCGTTTTTTGGTGATATAATACAATCCAAGTACCATGTCCTGAGATGGAACAGTAATTGGAGCACCGTTTGCAGGGTTAAGTATATTATGTGAAGCCAACATCAGCAGTTGCGCTTCGATGATAGCTTCGTTTCCAAGTGGCAGGTGAACTGCCATCTGGTCACCGTCGAAGTCAGCATTGAAAGCAGTGCAGACTAATGGGTGCAATTGAATAGCCTTTCCTTCAATAAGTTTGGGTTGAAAAGCCTGAATTCCCAAACGGTGCAGTGTTGGGGCCCGGTTAAGCATAACAGGATGCCCTTTGAGAACGTTTTCGAGAATGTCCCAAATTACTGAGTCACGACGTTCAACAATTTTTTTTGCCGATTTTACGGTTTTAACAATACCACGTTCAATCAATTTCCTGATAATAAACGGTTTGTATAACTCAGCTGCCATATCTTTTGGCAGACCACACTCATGCATTTTCAGCTCAGGACCAACCACAATAACCGATCGTGCAGAATAATCGACACGTTTCCCCAGCAGATTCTGACGGAAACGTCCCTGCTTCCCTTTCAAGCTGTCGCTTAGCGATTTCAGAGGTCTGTTAGCTTCGGTTTTAACGGCGTTTGATTTTCTGGAATTATCAAAAAGTGAATCAACGGCTTCCTGCAACATACGTTTTTCGTTACGCAGAATAACTTCTGGAGCTTTAATTTCGAGAAGCCTTTTGAGGCGGTTATTTCTAATAATTACGCGGCGATATAAATCATTCAGGTCGGAAGTTGCAAATCTGCCACCATCAAGCGGAACCAATGGTCTTAGTTCCGGAGGGATTACCGGTACAACCTTTACAATCATCCATTCCGGTTTATTTCTTCCTTCCGATTCACGGAAGGCTTCTACAACGCTCAAGCGTTTAAGAGCTTCGCTTTTACGTTGAAGAGACGTTTCTTTACCGGCTTTATCGCGTAAATCGTACGATAATTCGTCGAGATTTATTTTTGTAAGCAGATCAAAAATAGCTTCTGCACCCATTTTTGCGATGAACTTATTGGGGTCATCATCAGGGAGCATCTGGTTTTCCTTGGGCAAAGTATCCAGAATTGCAAGATATTCTTCTTCAGAAAGAAAGTCGAGCTGATTTACTCCATCGGCATTTTTAATACCTGGTTGTATTACAACATAACGTTCGTAATACACAATAGAGTCCATCTTCTTTGATGGAATTCCCAGCAGGTAACCAATTTTATTTGGCAGGGTTTTGAAATACCAGATGTGTGCAACCGGCACTTCTAGTTTTATATGCCCCATTCTTTCACGGCGCACTTTCTTCTCGGTAACTTCAACACCGCATCTGTCACATACAATACCTTTGTATCGTATTCTTTTGTATTTACCGCAATGGCATTCATAATCCTTTACAGGACCGAATATTCTTTCGCAAAACAAACCATCGCGTTCAGGCTTATAGGTGCGGTAATTGATGGTTTCAGGTTTTGTGACTTCACCGCTCGACCTGTCGAGAATATCTTCGGGCGAAGCAAGGCTGATACTTATTTTTGTGAAGTTCGATTTTACTTTTAAGTCTTTTCTGAAAGCCATAATAAATTATATATTCAATTTAATAATACTATTCCAATTCAACATTTAATCCAAGGCCACGCATTTCGTGGAGCAAAACGTTCAGCGATTCAGGAACACCTGGGTCCGGCATGGGATCACCCTTAACAATAGCTTCGTAAGTTTTAGCCCTGCCGATAACATCATCCGATTTAATGGTAAGAATTTCTCTTAAAATATTGGATGCCCCAAATGCTTCAAGAGCCCAAACTTCCATTTCACCAAAGCGTTGTCCTCCGAACTGTGCCTTACCGCCAAGGGGTTGCTGTGTAATCAGCGAATATGGACCTATGGAACGGGCGTGCATTTTGTCTTCAACCATGTGCCCAAGCTTCAGCATATATATTACGCCAACTGTGGCAGGCTGATCGAATTTCATTCCGGTACCACCATCATAGAGGTAGCATTTGCCAAATCGCGGGATTCCGGCTTTCTCAGTGTAATCGTTTATCTGTTCAATAGTTGCCCCATCGAAAATCGGTGTGGCAAATTTCAGCCCCAGATTAACACCTGCCCATCCAAGAACAGTTTCGTAAATCTGTCCAAGGTTCATACGCGAAGGCACACCCAAAGGATTCAACACAATATCAACAGGAGTTCCATCTTCGAGGAATGGCATATCTTCCTGACGAACGATTTTAGCAACAATACCTTTGTTCCCATGCCGTCCGGCAAGTTTATCACCAACCGTGATCTTACGTTTACTAGCAAGATACACTTTTGCAAGCTGTACAATCCCTGCAGGTAGTTCATCGCCAATCGAGATGTTCAGTCGTTTACGACGGGCCTCTCCTTCGATTTTCTTATATTCTATCGAGTAATTGAAAAGGAGCTTTTCAATAATATCGTTTTTCTTTTTATCGGTGGACCATTTGCAGGGGTTAACATTGATGTAATCCACCTCAAACAGCAGCTTCTGTGTAAATTTATTACCTTTAGGTATTACATCGTTATTCAGGTTGTCTTTCACTCCCTGCGAGGTTTTACCGTTTACAATAAAGAACAGTTTATCAACAAGGGCTTCTTTCAGAGCGTCGGCTTTTTTATTGAACTCACTCTCTATAGCATCGAGAAGCACTTTATCCTGATTCTTTGTTTTTCGGTCTTTAATAGTTTTTGAGAACAACTTCTTATTAATAACGACTCCATTGGTTGACGGAGATGCTTTAAGTGAAGCATCTTTAACATCACCTGCCTTTTCACCAAAAATTGCACGCAGCAACTTTTCTTCCGGCGATGGGTCTGATTCACCCTTTGGAGTAATTTTACCAATAAGTATATCCCCCGGTTTCACATATGCACCAATACGGATAATACCATTCTCATCAAGATCTTTAGTAGCAATTTCGCTTACGTTCGGAATGTCGGAAGTCAGTTCCTCAAGACCACGTTTCGTATCTCGAACCTCCAGCTGATGTTCTTCAATATGAATTGACGTGAAATAGTCATCACGGACTACCTTTTCTGAGATCACAATTGCATCCTCAAAGTTGTAGCCTTTCCATGGCATAAATGCCACTTTAAGATTTCTTCCCAACGCGAGTTCCCCATTTCGGGTAGCATAACCTTCGGAAAGTATCTGACCTTTAACAACCCTCTCTCCTTTTTTAACCAAGGGTTTCTGATTTACACAAGTGTTTTGGTTGGTTTTCTGAAATTTCTGAAGATTGTAAGCAGTAACGTCATCATGGAACGAAACAAATCTTTCCTCGTCGGTCAGGTCGTATCGTACAATTATTTCCTTTGCATCAACATACTCAACTACGCCATTTCCTTCGGCAATAACAAGTATTCTTGAGTCACGGGCTACTTCATATTCAATTCCGGTTCCCACGATGGGAGCTTCGGGATTTAACAACGGGACAGCCTGCCTCATCATGTTTGAGCCCATCAGAGCACGGTTTGCGTCGTCGTGTTCCAAAAATGGTATCAAGGATGCTGCTATCGAAGCAATCTGATTTGGAGCTACGTCCATCAGATGTACGCTTTCTTTTTCCGCCAATGGATAATCCGCTTCCAATCGGGCTTTTACTCTGGTGTTGGAAAATGTTCCATCAGGATCAAGCTTTGCATTTGCCTGTGCAATAATTTTTCTTTCTTCTTCTTCTGCGCTTAAAAACAGAACATCACCATCAATCTGAACTTTCCCGTTTTCAACCTGACGATATGGTGTTTCGATGAATCCCAATTTATTGATTTTGGCAAACACGCACAGAGATGAAATCAGACCGATATTCGGACCTTCGGGTGTTTCAATCGGGCAAAGACGTCCATAGTGTGTATAATGTACGTCGCGGACTTCGAACCCTGCTCTTTCTCTCGAAAGCCCACCTGGTCCCAATGCTGACATACGGCGTTTGTGTGTCATCTCAGCAAGTGGATTGGTTTGGTCCATGAACTGCGACAATTGGTTTGTCCCGAAAAATGAGTTGATTACCGAAGAAAGGGTTTTTGAATTAATCAGGTCGATAGGATGAAAAACTTCGTTATCGCGAACATTCATTCTTTCGCGTATTGTTCTTGCCATACGAGCAAGGCCAACGCCAAACTGGCTGGCAAGCTGCTCACCTACTGTCCTAACGCGACGATTACTCAAATGGTCGATATCATCGATATCGGCTTTTGAATTGATAAGCTTAATGAGGTATTTTATAATAGCGATTATATCGTCTCTGGTGAGCACTTTTGTTTCCATAGGGATTTCTAGGTTGAGTTTTTTATTCAGCCTGTACCGTCCTACTTCACCTAGATCATATCTTTTATCGGAGAAAAACAGCTTATCAATAACATCACGAGCGGTAGCTTCATCGGGGGGTTCACTGTTGCGGAGCTGGTGATAAATGTACACTACTGCTTCGTTTTCCGAATTGCAGGGGTCTTTTTGCAAAGTATTGTAAATAATTGCGTAGTCGGATGTTTTCTGATTTTCTTTATGGAGAAGAACCATTTTGGCCCCGGCGTCCACGATTAAATCAACATGTTCGTTGGTAAGAACCACTTCGCGGTCAACAATAACTTCGTTACGCTCTATTGAAACTACTTCACCTGTATCTTCGTCAACGAAATCTTCTGTCCAGGTTCTCAGTACTCTGGCAGCAAGGCGACGTCCAACAACTTTTTTTAGTGCAGTTTTACTAACTTTAATTTCTTCGGCAAGGTCGAAAATTTCAAGAATATCTTTGTCACTTTCAAAACCAATTGCCCTGAGTAATGTAGTAACTGGTAATTTCTTTTTTCTGTCGATATAGGCATACATCACCGAATTTATATCAGTTGCAAATTCAATCCATGAGCCCTTGAAAGGAATTATTCTGGCTGAATACAACTTTGTACCATTGGTATGAATGCTTTGACCGAAAAACACACCGGGTGAGCGGTGAAGCTGCGAAACTACAACTCGTTCGGCACCGTTTATCACAAATGTTCCGAAAGGTGTCATATATGGCACCGTGCCTAGCCACACATCCTGTATGGTTGTTTCAAAATCTTCGTGATCGGGGTCGGTGCAATATAATTTTAATTTTGCCTTTAGGGGAACACAATAGGTTAAACCTCTTTCAACACACTCCTGAATAGAATAACGGGGCAGGTCGACCGAATAATCGAGAAATTCAAGCACAAAATTATTTCGGGTATCCGAAATAGGAAAGTTTTCTTGAAAAACCTGAAAAAGTAATTCGTTTTTACGCTGCTCAGCTGTTGATTCTATCTGGAAAAACTCGCGGAATGATTTCAATTGAATTTCTAAGAAATCAGGATATTCCAGCTGATTTTGATTAGAACTAAAATTGATTCGTTCATTTCTTTTAATAGCCATTGATAATATTTTAATAAAGAACTAAATCAATAACAACGAAAGGTTTAAAACCCGTATATGGGTTTTAAACCTAAAATTCAAATGCCAAAAGCCAATTTATTTAACCTCAACTTCAGCTCCTGCTTCTTCGAGTTTAGCTTTTAATGAACTGGCTTCGTCTTTCGATACTTTTTCTTTCACCGGTTTTGGTGCAGCGTCAACAAGGTCTTTTGCTTCTTTGAGCCCCAGGCCTGTAAGTTCTTTTACAAGTTTAACAACCTGTAATTTTGCAGCACCGGCGGCTTTCAAAATAACATCAAACTCGGTTTGTTCTTCAACAACTGCGGCAGCGGCACCACCGGCAGTGGGAGCAGCAACTACTGCAGCTGCAGCAGCGGGTTCAATACCATATTCATTTTTAAGAATACTTGCCAACTCATTTACGTCTTTTACACTAAGATTAACTAATTCTTCAGCTAATTTTTTCAGATCTGCCATTTTTTTATAATTTTAATAATGAATCACTTTTGTTATTACTCTCTTTCAGCCAGTGTTTTTACAACTCCGGCTACAATGTGTTTACCTGAATTCAACTGACTTAGAAGCTGCTTCATTGGAGATTGCAGCAAGAAGATCAAATCGCCAATCAATTCATCTTTCGTTTTGATTGTTGCAAGTGCATCTAACTGGTCTTCTCCGATAAATACCATTTCCTCGGCATAAGCTGCTTTAAATACGGGCTTTTCATGGTTTTTTCTGAATTCCTTAATAAGTTTTCCCGGAGTGGAGGCAGTATTGCAAAACAAAACAGCTGTGTTATTCTGCAACGCAGGGTATAACTCTTCGTAATGTTTGCCTGCCCTCTCCAGTGCAAGCTTAAACAAGGTGTTTTTCACAACCACCATTTTTATGTCGGATTCAAAACATTTGCGCCTGAGGTCTGATACTTCCTGGGCATTCAATTCGGCTGCATCAGTCAGATAAAAGTGACTATACATACCGATTTGTTCTTTCAGTTGCTCAATCAGGACATCTTTTTCTTCACGTTTCATACATTCTTAATTCTAAAAGTTACTGAACTATAGATTTTGGGTCTATTTCGATACCTGGGCTCATAGTGCTCGACAGGAAAATACTTTGAATGTATGTTCCTTTAGCTGTGCTGGGTTTCAGTTTTACAATTGTCTGAACCAGTTCGCTGGCATTATCTACGATTTTTTCGGTCTCGAACGAAACTTTACCAATTCCAGCATGGATTATACCATACTTATCGACTTTAAAATCTATTTTACCTTTTTTCACATCAAGAACAGCTTTTCCGATTTCCTGAGTAACAGTACCTGATTTCGGATTGGGCATCAGACCACGCGGACCCAGTACGCGTCCGAGTTTACCAATTTTACCCATAATCATAGGTTGTGTTATTATGATATCCACATCAGTCCATCCGTTGGTTATCTTTTCGATGTAATCATCAAGTCCGACATAATCGGCTCCTGCTTCTTTGGCCTCCTGCTCTTTGTCGGGATTGCACAACACAAGCACCCTGATTTGCTTACCGGTTCCATGAGGCAGTGTAGTTATACCGCGAACCATTTGATTGGCTTTACGCGGGTCAACACCCAGTTTCACGTCAATATCAACGGAAGCATCGAATTTTGTATAGGTAATTTCCTTTACAAGTTTTGCAGCTTCTTTGATATCGTACTTTCTGGTTTTGTCAAGTTTCGATAAAGCTTCTTTTTTGTTTTTACTTATTCTTGCCATTTTAAAAAAAGTGCTTAAGTTTAATTTTTAAATGGTGACTCTCCACTAACAGTAATTCCCATACTCCTTGCAGTACCGGCAACCATTTTCATGGCAGATTCAATAGTAAAAGCATTTAGGTCGGGCATTTTGTCCGTTGCTATTGCTTTAACATCTTCCCATGAAACTGAGCCAACTTTGTTACGGTTGGGTTCAGCCGATCCTTTTTTAAGTTTTGCAATTTCGATGAGTTGCACGGCCACAGGGGGAGTTTTCACTATAAAGTCGAACGACTTATCAGAATACACCGTGATAATGACCGGTAATACTTTTCCGGCTCTATCCTGGGTTCTGGCGTTAAACTGTTTGCAGAACTCCATAATATTCACACCCTTTGAACCAAGTGCGGGTCCTACCGGCGGTGAAGGATTTGCAGCGCCACCTTTAATTTGTAATTTAATAAAATTCTCAATTTGTTTTGCCATAACACTAATTGAATAAGTGATTTTTACTCTTTTTCTACTTGCATAAAGCTCAATTCGAGCGGAGTTTTACGGCCAAATATTTTAACCATAACCTTCAGCTTTTTCTTTTCTTCATGCACTTCTTCAATAATTCCGTTAAAACCGTTAAACGGACCATCAATCACTTTAACCGCTTCGCCGGTATAGAAGGGAACGTTGATTTCTTCTGAGCTTTCGGTCAGTTCATCAACTTTTCCAAGAATACGGGCGACTTCGTTTGGTCGTAAAGGAATCGGTTTACCGTCGTTGGCACCAAGGAAGCCAAGCACACCGGGGACAGCTCTGATTATATGCTCTACCTCTCCATCAAGTATTGCTTCAATCAGAATATAGCCCGGAAAGAAATTTCTTTCTTTGCTTATTTTTTTGCCTTTCCGAACTTGGTAAACTTTTTCGGTTGGAATAAGCACCTGAGTAATTTGGTTTGTTAGTTTGGTTTTAGCAACTTCGTTTTCGAGGTATTCTTTTACCTTTTTTTCTTTGCCGCTAAGTGCTTTAACTACATACCATTTTTTTTCAAGATCACCCATAATGTTCCTCCAGCCTCTATTTATTAATAAAACAAGCCATATAGGAACTCAAGACCATTACGGAAAATAAGGTCCATTGCGAGCACCACGATAGCTATGATTACGGAAGCCACCATAACAACAATTGCACTAGTCTGCAATTCACTCCAAGTCGGCCATGTAACTTTATGGGCCAACTCATCGTATGTTTCTTTAAAGTATGCTGATATCTTTGCCATACACTTTATAATTTGCACGGGTGGCAGGCTTCGAACCCACAGCCTATGGTTTTGGAGACCATCGCTCTACCAATTGAGCTACACCCGTAAGTTTACAGAGTTGGCTTTGCAGCCAACCCTGAACCTACTTTATTCTCATTCAATAATTTCAATAATCTGACCGGCACCCACTGTGCGACCACCTTCGCGGATAGCAAACCTTAAACCAACGTTGCAAGCAACTTCGTAAATAAGGTTAATGGTAATGGTTACATTATCGCCGGGCATAACCATTTCAACGCCTTCTGGCAATTGAATTTCGCCGGTAATATCAAGGGTTCTGATATAGAACTGCGGACGGTAGTTATTGTGGAAAGGAGTGTGACGACCACCTTCTTCTTTTTTCAATACATAAACCTCAGCTTTCACCTTAGTATGCGGTTTGATGCTACCGGGCTTGGCAACAACCATACCCCTTTTAATTTCATTTTTATCGATACCGCGAAGCAACAGACCAACATTATCACCAGCTTCTCCTCTGTCGAGAATTTTGCGGAACATTTCCACACCAGTAACAACAGTTTTACGGTTTTCAGCACCCAGTCCGATAATGTGAACTTCATCACCTGTGTTAACAACACCGGTTTCAATACGACCAGTGGCAACAGTACCACGACCTGTAATTGAGAACACATCTTCAACCGGCATCAGGAATGGTTTTTCGATATCACGCGGAGGAATCGGAATCCATTCATCAACAGCTGCCATCAGCTCATATACTTTCTCAACCCATTTGGGTTCTGAATTCAGAGCGCCCAGAGCTGATCCGCGAATAACCGGACCTGTGCCACCTTCAAATTCGTAGAAATCTAGAAGTTCGCGAACTTCCATTTCAACCAATTCAATTAATTCTTCATCATCAACTATATCCACTTTATTCAGGAAAACAACGATTTTCGGTACGTTTACCTGACGAGCGAGCAAAATGTGTTCGCGTGTTTGTGGCATCGGACCATCGGTAGCAGCAACAACGAGTATTGCGCCGTCCATCTGGGCAGCACCGGTAACCATGTTCTTTACATAGTCGGCGTGACCCGGACAGTCAACGTGTGCATAGTGACGATTTTTTGTTTCATACTCAACGTGAGCGGTATTAATGGTAATACCTCTTTCTTTTTCTTCAGGAGCGTTGTCAATCGAATCGAAATCCCTGTAAACAGCCAGACCATCTGTTGCCAGCGCTTTGGTTATAGCAGCGGTCAGAGTGGTTTTTCCATGGTCAACGTGACCAATGGTTCCGATGTTAACGTGCGGTTTCGTTCTTGAGAATTTTTCTTTAGCCATGGGTTAAAAATTTACTAGTTATATTTGTTATACAATAAAAAAAATATTCGAGCCAAAGATGGGAATTGAACCCATGACCTCTTCCTTACCAAGGAAACGCTCTA